>Ga0326511_10001092_pt1 | contig 22968 bp, 10 predicted proteins | sample 0_2496_0518_D_FD_203701 | JGI IMG/M metagenome (GOLD analysis project Ga0326511, IMG submission 203701) | Bovine rumen microbial communities from UC Davis, California, United States - 0_2496_0518 | ecosystem: Host-associated > Mammals > Digestive system > Stomach > Rumen | place: USA...
CAGCGGTTTGAGCTTCCTGAACACCAACTCTAGTAGTCAATGCTGTGGTAGAGCCGTCGTCTTCAGCTATCTTTTTCCACATATATACGACCAAGTATGGAGGCATGTTATTATGTGCGTCATCGCTTCCACTTGCATTAGTGTTATGTGCCGGAACAGTATGAGTATGCCATGCAGATACGGTACCCGTTGTAAAACTGTGAGTATGCGATCCTGCAGAGTTTGTTGACCGATTGCCATTACCGGAATGTACATATGGTCTTTCTTGGAATCCTTTATTTGCCGCACCATTATATAATCCAAAACCAGCTGCTTCATGATCAGATCGATTAGCGTACATACTATGACTATGTGCTCCTGCACCAGATGTACTTCCACTATGTGTATGATTAGCACTTGGATTACCTGTGGTTACTGCGTTTACGCTATGGCTATGACTAGGCATTTCTGCTGTTGTCAACTTGTGACTTGCTTCTCCACCTGTCGCACCAGCGCTATAACTACTGCCAGCGCCCAAAAGAAACCTATTTTGTAGCTGTTCCCATTGCCCACCGAATAAAGATGCTGGGGAGGTTGAATTGACCGACATGTAAATCGCGCCAACCGGATAAGCCTGTTTCACATCTTTAAAGTTATCGGCTATGATGTTTCCATTTACTCTGAGTTTGTAATCTGGATCTGCAGGGCCACCGATACCGATATTTTTTGTTTCAGCGCTTACATCAAATATATACTCTGGAAGACGCACATCATATAAAGCAACAGTTGAATTCTTATAATAAAGTTTATTGTTAATCGTTACTTTATTACTACTAGCAGCGTCTCCACTCCATGTTTCAACCTTATCCGTAAGAGTTACTCTAATTGTGTAAGCAACATCTGAATCTACATTATTAAATGTGTGTGTAGATATACCACTAGAAGTTTTATCGGCTATTGATACATCAGTATAACTCGCAATAATTCCGTCAGAATCCCACTTTGACGTTTCTTTCTTGATTTCATACAAAACCGAAACACCAGTCGCCCAGACACTATCTAAAGTCCATTTTGTAATTACTTTTATTCCTGTAGCATTGGTATAATCATCACCTGTTATTTCATTACCATTAGCGTCAACCCTTACAAACTTACTTGTAGAATTAATGACTGGTTTATTATACGTGTAGTTCCATTTTGAATAAAATGTAATATCAGCATTGGAATTATACGTATCTCCAGGTTTATAAGCTACAGGACCATTCTGAGTTACTGCCCAGCCAACAAATGTGTTATAGGTTTTTGCAGGGATATACGATGGAATCGTATACGCAACATTAACCTTCTTTTTTGCATTAGATGGCACATTTTGCGCATTAGGAGCATTATACGATATGTCAAAAGCTACCAGTTTCCAAACAGCATACAAAGTCAGGTTTGAGTCCGACGCATATACTGAACCAACATTATAAGAAACCGTTCCATTATTAGCATTAGCTTGAGATGTGGCCCATCCAAGAAATTCATAATTTGTTCTTGTTGGTTTGACTGATGAAATCGTTAATGTTTCATCTGTATATTTGTATTGTGTTTCGGGAGCTCCAGATCCACCATTAGCATTAAACGTTACCGTATGATAACCTGGAATAATACGAGAATAGTCAAGACCATTCGTCTCGTAATAGTAAGACGTTGAGATATAGTAGTTACTAGTAAAATATTTGTTTCCGTTTGAACTTTGTTGATATTCAAAACCAGCTCCAATAAATCTTGGAGTAGATGCAAGGTCTATCGTAAACGTATATGCAGGAGCAGTATACCCGCCATTTCCAGAAGTGCTTAAATTAAAATTCGGAGTTGTTCTGCTTCCGCTTGTGTAAGTTGATACAACGTTTTTTGTAGTTAACCAGTTGTCGGAATCGTCAGAATAACCAGGACTGTTTATGTCGCCATATAAATTATAAGTTGTTCCTATTACTGTTTTGTACTTGTCGTCGCTTGGGTCAGCTATTCCTATTACGTATCTATTTCCTCTAAAGTATTTATAATAGTTATATGGATTATATTCGTAATATGTAGCGCTAGCTACTATAGTGATTGTTGCTGTTGTTCTATTCGGGACAACCGTTATATCAAAACTATTTGTAACATGAATAACACCACCAGTGCCTATTGCATACTCATTAGTAAAAACGTAGTGTCTAGTTCCCATGTTAATCAACCTTTCTTAAAATAAGGTTTCCGTTGCCTCTGGTTGTCCATTCCCATTTAGCATCTGAAACAGACCCATCATCGTTCATATGATCAATTTCTAGCGCTTTTGTAACCTGAGCAACAGAAATGTATAATTTATTTCCACTTACATAAGCTACTTCATTTCCGTTCGATAAAAATGAAAGTCGAGCTTCGGAAAGGTCTGAACCATTTTTTAATATTGTTTTAACTGGTGACGCCGATTGACCAAGCTCTAAAAATGGTTGCCCATTTTCATCAGTAGAAACTCTTACCCAACCATTTTCACCAGCTAATGAGTCTAAGGCATCTTCGGTTTTAGAAAATCTCGCCACAATGTCTGATGATGTTTGCTGTATAACTGATTTGGTTTCTACTATGGATTTAGCATTCTCTGTTATTTTCCCAGAAAGCTCTTCTGTCTTTCCGTCTACATATTCTTTAGACCTATTTTCAGATCCAGAAACTTCATTTTTAGTTGCATATGTGACTGAAATTTCTTTTGTAACAGTTGAAACAACTTCATCGCTTTTTTGTTCAATCTTACTATTTGTATACTCAACCGTAGCCATATCTTCTGGAGCGGGGGTCCAGTCGGTTGTGGTGTTGCCAAGTTCGAGCTTTAAATTCCAGAACTTACCAGTAACAGAATCCGTACCATTTGAATATGTATCAAACCGAAAACCAATGTAATATTCAGAAAGACCTGAGACTGTTGGAAGAGTTATTGTCTTATCAAAGGTTGTTAAGTTATCGCCTTCTAGGAAAAGCGGTGACGTATAAGATCCGGACTTTGCCTGATCTCTGGTTCCAAGATAAAGCCAAAAACCAACTTTGTTTTTATTTGATTCAGAACCTCCATGAACATTAGTCCAAGGAAGATTAGATTTAGCTTGAAGACTTATCTTATCTCCAGCTTTAAAAGGAACGTTTGTGTAAATGTACTTTTCATTAAATTTCTCTAAATAGTTGTCTGTACTTGTAGATGTGGTTGTAAAAGGAGTCTCATTTTGAAAATATATGGAGTTGACAAAATAGTTACGACCACCAACATCAACCTGTACGTCTTTTAATTTGTCATCAATCTCTTTTGATACGGTAGAAGTAATAGAATCGCTTGAAACTTTGATTTTGGCGTCTGTATATTCCTTAACTGTCTTATACTCTCCAAGATCCCCGATTTTTTCAGAAACTTCAGTTTTGGTAGCTCTTAAGGCTATCGCATCAGCGTTCTGATCTATTTTTGTTTCAGCGCTTGTGACACGAGTTGTAAGCGCGTTAACGTCATCTTGAGTATCCTTTGCGGTATCTGCAGCATTTTTTGCATCTTTTTGCGCTTGATCAGCTGTGCTTTGAGCCGTGGTTGCTGCCGCCTTTGCATTATCCGCTGCGGTTTGAGCATTAGTGGCAGCTGTATTAGCTGCATCTGCAGCCGCTTGTGCTTTTGTTACATTTTCTTTTGCAGTAGCAAGGTCAGCGTCTGTAGCATTTGCTTGAGCCTGCACATCTTCAAGAGACTTTTGAGCTATTGCCAGATTGTCGTTTGCAGTCTTGGCTTTAGCAGCCGCGTCGTCCGCTGCGGTTTGAGCTGTCTCTGCTGCACTGTTTGCTGCATCTGCCTGTTTTTGTGCATTATCTGCCCTAATCTGAGCTGCGCTCGCTGCACTTGCGGCATCTGTTGCTTTTTGCTGTGCTGCCGATACGTCTGTTTCAAGAGAACTTATCTTGGTGGCCTGGGAACTGATATTGTTCGCATTTTGATCAATTTTTGTTCCTTGTGTCTCAACTAATTTTGCAGTCTCTGTTTGCTCAGCATAATGGCTTGAAACATCATTTTTTATTCCTTCTATCGCTTTAGCCTGGTCATCAGATGCCGTCTTAAGACTTGCCACATCGCTCTTCACAGGTTCAAGGGCAGTCGCCGATTCATTCGCTTTCTTAACCGCGTCATCTGCTGACTCTTTAGCTGCTTTAGCAGTTTCATTCGCACTATTTGCAAGGGTTCCAGCTTCTTCGGCCAAAGAGTTTGCCTGATCGGCAAGAGACTTTGCATCGGCTGAAGCGTTTTCAGCATTGTTAGCGGCAATAACGGCTTCGCTTGCAGCTTTAGTTGCTGCTTCAGAAGATGCCTTAGCCTGACCTGCCGCATCAATCGCTCCTTCTGCCTGTTTTTGCGCTCCGATAGCTAATTTGTCATCTGTTGGAGGAGAAGTAATATTGCCAGTAACATAAGCAGTACCATTGTCGATCTTGACCCTTACCCTATCATCTTTAGAGCAAGACATAGCCATGATTGCAGGAGTCTTCTCAACGCCACCGTCAATGTGAACCCAGGCAGTAGATCCATCAACTGAAAGAACGGTGGCATTAGCTTCATAGCCTTTGGTGCCACCGTCAATAGATTCTTTTATCGCTTCGAGGAAATCTTTTTCAAGTTTCATGCACAGTTTCCTCCGTTGATGCTCCATGAGTTAATTGTATGTTTTGAGAATCAATTTTGTATTCACCAACCAGCCCATTTTCAGGATAATCAAGTCTTATAATGTCACCTGGATAAATATCTGGCATAAACCGTCTATGATAAGATATGTTTCTTACAGGTGATTGAAGTTCTTTAAGTCGCCTATGAGCGTAATGCCCTAAGGTTTCACCTTCAGTTAGATTAGCGTTTCTTTCTTCAGCCCAGATTTCCCTTCCTCTTGATATGGTTGAAAGAGGACTATCTGGGTCATCATCTCTGACTGTCATAGACACATCGTTATTTACAACTCGCAAAACATTTGGGCACGAAAACCAGTCTTTCTTATCTGATGCCGAAAGTTCCAAAATATCATTGTACCTTGACGAAAACGATACACTGAACTCTGTCGGCACCTTTCGTATAAAGATGTCTCCGTTACCATCTATAATCATCTCCCAGCCAATAGCAGATAATATCTTTTGAGCCATGGAAAGTTTTGTCTCTCCTTGTTCAGCTACGATATATGTACTAAGAGCTGGTGAGTTGTCTTCATATGTAATTCTTGCAGGAGTATCTTTGAGTAAGTTTTTAACCATCTGTGCTCCTGCTATTCCAGATGGTGTATACCAGCCAGCAGGAAGAAGAATATCAGAGCATGGCTTAAGTGTTGAATAGCAAGCCACATCAAATGAGTTTCTTCGTCCGTCAATGTTTCTGGTTGGATCAGAAGTTAATCCGGTAAAGAGTGGAATTCTTAACTGTTCGCCATTTTGCCTGACTAGCAGGTATATACGAATCCACGCTTCTCCCGGATCACTAGACATAGTAACATCGGCGCTTTGCAAGAGATCCCCAGAGGAATCCCTTGCAATAGAGCCGTCAGTTACTTGAAATTCGCCATTGTCTCTCCAGGAGATCGGGTCAACTTTTGAAAAGAAATACGAGCTAGAAAAGCCTTTATTCCAATCCATTTTGAATTTTCTCCCAATCTTCTAGCGTCAATCCTTCAAGACCTTCGGGATCAACTTTCTGAATGTTAAGTGAGAACTGTATCGCTCTCGTACTGTTATCAAATACTCTAGATTCGCTTGTCTGAATATCGGCAGCGAACGAGCTTCCTTCTGGTGTACGTACATGGCAAAGCCCTGGATAATCTGAAAGTTTTCTCATCATCTTGGCAGTATCGCTATCAGTGTCCATGACATCTGTATTAGCGGAAAGCTGCCTTGTGACTCCTGGATTCCAATCGCCCACAACCGAACCATTTAAGTAAACAGTCTGCTTAAAGTCTTTGGACCAGGAATTAGAAAACGTTAGATTATATGGAAGCTTTACCTGGTTCATTTCAAAGTTTATGACCATCGCGTTTTCATCGTAGAAGGTCATAACATCTGTCCAGGCAAGGTGCTTATCTTCTGTCAAATAATCGCCATAGCAGGTTCGCATAACAATTCTGTAACCGCCAAATTCTCCAAAGGTTGGATAAGGATCGACATAAGCTTTACCAAATTCACAATCCTGAAGAACCTGAATCGGACCGTCGATTGAAAGCCTGTAAACATCAAAGACATCGCCAGACATGAAATCAGCAGGCTTATCAACCAAAATGTTGGCAAACACCTGCCCATTTCCAGCGACGCCTTTCGTGATATGACTTACGAGCTTACTTGCTTTATGGTTCCAATTTACCGTAAATGGAATAACGTCTGAATATTCTTGTCCATACTGATCCTCTGCCTCAATTACCAGTTTGTATTTGGCAGTATCATCAAGATAGCCAAAAATATCTTTCCGCTCAAAGTTAATGTCACTTCCCTTTCCTTCCGAATCTACAATGTATCCGGCAGCTATGGTTTCTCCATCAAACCCATCGCGTTTAATTTCGTTTGGCCTTGACATGACATAGTTACCATCACGCTCTATAGCAACCGTAACTTTTCCACCAGCTCCTGCACCTGTAGCAAGTACATTTAAAGGAAGGGCTTGCAGTTCTTTGCCTGTAACGTTTCCATCCGCATCAGTTATATCGACAAGGCCTGTTTTAACAACTAATAAGAACTTTGGAACTACGTTAACCGTAACGATATTGCTCTTTTCTGATACCTTTCCGGTTTCAGAAGTCGTGACCAAATATAAATTATGAGCAGAACCTTCTTCCCATGACTGTGTGATAGTCATAGTCTGACTACTATCCGCAGTTGTTCCAACAACATTATCATCAGAGCCATCATAAATCGTAGCCGATGCCTGAGCTGTTTTATCAGGGCTTGCGTAAGTCCATTTAAAGGTTACGTCATTCCCTGTTGCAACCATTGGAGTAGAAACTTCCAGAGTTGGTGTCTCAGGAGTAGTCGCCATATCGGATTCAACCATATCAGAATAAGGAGCCTCTATGGTTGTCTCGTTATTCTTGAAAAGCAGCTGAATCATGAAATACCAGACCTTACCAATGTCAAGACCTGCAATAGTCCAGCTATGAGTATATGGTTTAGTAGCGTCTTTGTTTCTTACAGCATTTAATTTGCTTACTTCATAAGTATCTGGGTTCTTGTTGGAGACCCAAGCATTCTTCTTTTCGGACCACGAAATCTGAGCTTCTGTAGCTTTGTCCCATGCCCAGTTCCAATGAACAAGCACATCGCCTGTATCAAGGTCTGGTTCGAGTGATACATCAGTCGCCGCACAAGGAGCTGTTCCTTCTTCCCAAACAGTATCTGATACCATATTAGGAGAATTTACGTTCTTTCCCTGGAAGGCGAAAATGCCAAACTTATAACCTGTCTTATGCGTTGTGCTGCCATCTGCACCTTTGACTTCAGCCATATCAAATATCATTGACGCTTCGCCGTTTGAACTCGGTACAACTGTGTATTTGGTATTAGAGTTACCAGTCATGATGCAGATTTTAGAATCCGGAACGGCAGACTTATTAGTAACGGTTACCTCAACTTGTGTTCCATCAGCTGAAATATCAACCGATTTAAGTATTGGCGGAGTAAGCTTTCCAATGCCGTTCGTTACAAGTTTTGCTTCGCCTGGCGCTGGCTGAGATCCATCATATACGGAATCAAATCTTATCCACATACACTTATCAAGATCAATTGTTGTATCAATCGGAGTCGTGATCGAGTATCCATTCGGACTAAGTTTCATTCCGGAATCTGACCAACTTCCATCATCAGGGCATGTAAATCCAGCAGCTGGATTTGCTATCTTATACTTAAGAGAATAGTAGTCAGAAAGCCCAGGACCTTTAGAATATCCAACAGATATATACTTTCTGTTTTTATCCCAATAAGCTCTCCAAATAGCAGAAGCAGGAAGTCCTTGTGGATGAGCAAACGTATGACTTGCTTCAACCCAGCCAGTTATACCTCCAACACCCCAAGCTCTAGCACGAACATATCGCTTTACACTCTGACCAACACTAATGGTTTCAGTGTGATCATATGTACCAGACGATTGATACATATTTGTGGATATGTTTGTCCAACCACCACCTTCAACACGAGTCTGCAAATCTACCTTATATAAAAAGGCGGAATTACCAGAATCGGCATTATCAACCGACCACTTCCATTTACCATTTCCAAAAGCATCACCTTTTTGAAATTCTACTTTTGGTGTGTTTGGCGCAGTGATGTTAAATGTAACAGACGCTTCATCAGACATCGTGCATCCAGGTTTCTTGCCCTTGACAATAAACATGACACCATGAAGATACATATAAGTGTCCGGATAAAAATAGCTTCCAACCCCCTGATAAGGAGCTGGAAGCCTAAAAGATGCCTCTGTGCCGTTAACCCAAATTCCTCCGCCATTACTTATGGTTCTTGGATTGATTTCCCAAAAATCATTAAGTATCGGTGGAGAATAGAAACAGAATTTAAACTGAACAATCGTTCCGTCATTATAGTTGTCGTCACCATACTTCCAGGTGCATTTAAATGTTAGCCCATCTCTCGTAATAGCTAAACCAGTTGGTGCTTTTGTTTGATCAGCCACTCATTCTCGCCTCCCTTCGCATGGATCTTACAAATCTGTTTGCCCAATCTTCCGGATTATCAGCTCCAGAGACTGTCATAGTTACGTTAATAGTTGTTCCGTTTCCGCTAAGCGCAGCGTTAAGGTCATTCATGGATTTATTAAGATTTCCAGTAGCATTAGCAAGATTGCCAATACTGTTCTGGTTTCTTGTGCTAGATGCGGCACGATTAGCAAGTGACATAGACACTCCAAAATCCTCGTTTCCAAGCATTTGGTTCATCTGATAAGTTCCAGCCTGAAGAGCTGACAAATCGAGAACCGGTCTAATCGTAGGCTCATTCATATCAGAATTGAACATTCTATCATTTGCCTGCTTTATCGCTGACTGTAAAATATCGAGAGAATCTTTAACCATTCCTCCAGTAGCCGCTGTGGCAACATCTGCATAACGTCTTACACCAACAGCATAGCCTTCATCGGCATACCTACCAAGTTTTGCAAACTCCTTAGATGGTGAATGTGAATCTTCTGCAGCTTTTGCAGCACTAATAGCATCTCTAACCATTTTTGCTGCTGCGTTTGCTGCTGCCCTAGCTTGAACTCTGATGCCCATCGCAAATCCGTCTGCAGCATTCTTACCAAGTTGATAGAAAGCATCCCACTGATGACCTACACCATTTAAAGCGGCAGATGCTAAAGATTTAGCACTAGACGCGGCTTTGCTAGTGTTTTCGGCAGCTCCTATACCAGATCCATATTTACTGCCAGTAACTTCGCCAGTGGATTCAAAGAATGAATAATCTCCAGATAATGTAGTGAGCGCTATTGACGTCAGTTTTTTAGCAGCATTTCTAATAGAATCTGTGCCAGCACTAATGCCCTTGCTAATGGCTATTGCAATATTAGAACCTACTAACTGGAACGAATCCGCAGATGTGCTATCTGAAGAAGAGTTAACAACGCTTGATATAGATTCTGCAAGTGTCGCACCACTATCAGCAATTCCTTCAGCTATATGATCTACAAGAATAGTACCGGTATTATAGAAGACCTCATAATATTCGCTCATAGCTACTGCCATTCTTGCGCAAAGTGTGCTAACGGCTCCAGACATATCGACTGTACTAGCTTCTTCCTGAAGTCCAAGTATTGCGTTGTTAAACATCTGCACAATAGCGTCTCTAATGCTATCGCTTGAAGTTGTAAACGTTTCAATAAACTTATTTACAGAGTCTTGACTGATTCCAGACAAGGATTCATTAAATTTATCAATAACATTGCCATCACCAAAATCAATGGAACTTAAGTCAAGCAGAACGTCAGCCAAATCTCTTAAGGACTGAGCTGCAGATGACAAAGCGTCAATGTCAGTGCCCTCTTCTGTAAGTTTATCAGAGAAAGACGTTACCGTATCGAGAAGCGTCTGTATCGGAGCAAAATCACTAGACTCAATCTTAGCATTGAAATCAAGGAACGCATTGCCAATTCCTTCAACATAAGCACTTCCAGCAGAACTACCGGCCATTTTGAAGTTGTCATTATAGTCTGCCAAACTTGTAGATAATCCAAGCATAGTCAAACCGATACTACTTGTGGCATACGGGGAACCGTCAGTTATTCCTGCTACGATTTTTGTAATGATTGTCGTTCCTATGTCTTTAAACGCTGCTGTTATGTCTTCACCACTTGCTAATGTAGCTAATTCAGAAACTGAAGCGGCAAATTCATCTCCGCCTTCTTTAACACCATCTTCCATCTTCTGAACAAACATATTGCCAGTATTCTTAAACTGCTCATAGTAGTCACTCATTCCGACCACAAGCGAAGAAATCATATGCTTAACCGAATCTGTCATGTCAACGGTTGACGCAGCATCTTTCATGCCATCAATAGCTTCCGTGAACATATCCGTGACAGCGGTCTTTACTTTTTCACCAGATCCTTCGAATGCTTCAACAAAGTCATCTACAGAAACATCTCCAAGATTATGAAGTGCATCAGTAAAGTTTTTAACTCCACCGCCATTACCCCAATCAACCTCAGTAAGACCTACAAAGACATCCTTAAGATCTTTAAGTGATGCCGCTGCCGATGCGATTTTGTCAAGATCTGGTGCATCTTTTCCTGTAAGTTTGTCAGATAGTTTCTTCAGAGTATCTGTAAGCTTTATAAGTGGATCAAACGTATCTGCTGCAACATCTATATCTTTAAGCTTGTCGATAAAGAGGATAACTTTTTCCGTATTGGCAAGACCAGCATCGGTGATTCCGCCTAAGCAGTTCGCAAACGAAGAAAACGCTGTGGCAAAACCAACAAGCTGTTCACCGAAGGCATCCATATCGTTATCGCCAACCCAATAAGCAAGAACGCCTCCAGAGTTTGGAATCTCATCTGCGACTTTAGCTATATTAGTAATGGCGGTAACAACCGGTTCAACTCGAGCAAGTCCTTTCTCAGGAAGATCTTTGCATGTGTTAACAAATTCCTTAAATCCGCCTACAAACGGAACAAGTTTTTCACCAAAGACGTCAATGTCGTTTTCACCAACCCATTCTCCAAGTTTACCACCAGAGTTTGGAATCTTCTTAGCAGCAAGCGCCACATCTGACAGTGCATTAGCCACAACTGTAACTTTCTCAAGTCCTTCATCTGAGAAGTTCGCACAAACCCTAACAAATGTCTTAAAGTCTGTTACAAACGGAACGAGTTTTGCTGAGAATACATCAATATCGTTGTCGCCAATAAACTTCGCAAGATATCCACCAGAATTCGGAATCTTATCTGCCGCTTCTGCCATTTGAGATAATCCGGTTGCCACAGGTCCAACCTTAGCTAACCCGTTTTCTGGGAAGTCAGCACATGCCGAAACAAACTGTCTAAAGCCGGCGATAAACGGAACAAGCTTCTGACCAAAGTCATCAATATCATTATTACCAACTATAAGGCCAGCAAGACCGCCAGTATTAGGAATTTCATTAGCGGCTTCAGTAAGCTGAGTAAGAGCATTACATACGACCGGCAATTTAGCGAGACCAGCGTCATCCATTCCACCAACAGCGGCGACGAAAGCTCCAAATCCTCGTGAAAATCCAGAAAGCTGCTCTCCAAACAGTTCAAGAGAACTTTCTCCGGTAATAAGTCTTGTGATTCCATCAATAAGTTCTCCAGCTGTAAGCAGAACCATCATACCGACAAGATCAGTTACGCCATCAAGAACCGCTCCCATATTGCCAGAGGACATAAGGCTTATAAATGGCTGAAGTCCAATCGCGAACAAGCTTAAAGACATTGCCACTTTTGGAAGCTGATCGGTAAAGCCAGTCATAAGACCGCCAACGAAGCTTCCAATAAGTTCGCCAAGAGCCTGGAATACTCCAACCATTGACTGAATACCAGCTTCTGCGGCTTCTGCAAGACCTGTAGCGCTATTTAACGCTCCCATAAGAGCAAACACACCCTCAAGTCCAACCAACAAAACCGCCAAGTTCCCAACTGCCATCAGAGCCGTAGTCCAAGTCATGTTGGATTTGCCCATTATGAACATGGCAGCCGCAAGCGCGATTAGAATTTCACTCATAGCTGTCGCAACGCCAAGAAGCTTAACAGGGTCTTCTGTGAAGTGATCTAGAATAGCAAGTGCCGCGACAGTAGCCGCAAGAGCAACGCCCATCATAAGCGCGTTTGGCAATACGCTTTCTATCGGGAAATCGACATCCGCCATAATTCGCATAGCTGCTGCTACCGCAATCACAACTTCACTAAGAGCTGTCGCAGAAGCAAGCATCATAGCAGGATCGCTACCGCCAAATGCAATAAGAACCGCTAATGCTCCAGCTGATGCGAACAGAGCCGCTCCCATCATGATTGAATTGGCAATCGCTTTCGAAATATCAAACTCTACTTCTGCCATTATCTTCATTGCTGCCGCAGCTGCTAATACAACGCCAGATAGTGCAGTGGCAGAAGCAAGCATCATAGCAGGATCGCTACCGCCAAATGTAATAAGCACCGCTAATGCTCCAGCAGATGCGAACAAAGCGGCTCCAAGCATAATAGAATTGGCAATCGCGTTTTCCATGTCGAAATCAACATCCGCCATGATCCGCATAGCAATCGCTGCCGCATTAATACAAATACCAATAGCCGTAGCAGATGCGACCATAGATGCAAAATCATAACCCTGACTTGTAAGAACTCCAAGAGCAATCGTTACAGCCGCAAGAGCAAGACCCATAGCAAGAGCATTTGCTAAAGCTGTCTTAGCATCAAACTTAGCAAAAGATAAGATAAGCATAGCCGCAGCAACAGCGTTAATGCAAATACCAATAGCCACCGCGGATGCAATCATTCCTTGAATATTCTCTCCGCCAAATTTTGTAAGAACCGCCAAAGCTGCCGTAACAGCAATAAGAGCTAATCCCATAGCAGCCGCATTAAGAACTATTGACTTAGCGCTAAACTTTGTATTCGAAAGAATCGCCATCGACGCCGCTGTTGCATTAATCGCGATACCAATAGCTATTGCTGATGCAATAAGTCCAGGTATATTCTCTCCACTAAGTTTAGTAAGAACCGCCAAAGCACCTGTCACAGCTGCAAGAGCAAGGCTCATAGCAAGAGCATTCTTGACAATCGATTTGGCACTGAATTTAGTATTGGAAAGTATAACCATCGATGCCGCTGTAGCGTTAATCGCAATACCGATTGATACTGCCGCCGCAATCATAGCGCCGATATTACCAGTTCCAAAATGCGTGAGCACCGCCAAAGCACCTGTCACAGCACCAAGAGCGATACCCATAGCCAAAGCATTCGATATAGTCCGTTCCTTTCCAAAGTGAGCTTTAGAAAGAACAACCATAGAAAGCGCTACAGAGTTAATGGCTATACCAATAGCTGCCGCAGCACTTATAAGGCCTGCTTTATCGCCTGAGAACTGTGTAAGCGCAATAAGAGCCACGGTTACTTCAGCAAGGGCAATACCGATCGTTTCAGCGTTCGTCTTAACTCTAGACTTGTTAAGTTTTGCCTTTGACAGGATTACCATAGCGATTGCTACAGAGTTAATGGCAACGGCAATTCCAGCAGCCGCTTCAATGACGCCTGCCTGTTTTCCTGCAAAGTTTGTAAGAACAACAAGAGCTCCTACAACTTCCGCAAGAGTAATACCAAGCAACGCTGCTGTTTTCTTTACCTCATCCCAGTCAAGATTACTCCTAAATTCAAGAACCTTAATCGCGCCGGTAACAAAAGCAACGACTGTACTTATAGAAGTGGCTGCTTCGATTACTCCAGCCGCATTTCCAGCAAATTGTGTAAGAACTACTAGAGAGCCTGTAACTTCAGCTAATACAAGCCCCATCAAAACAGCGTTCTGCCATACATCTTTCCACTCAATATCGGTCTTTTCAAATTTTCCAAGAGTCCAAGACATTGTGAACAGAATTTTATCTATAGCGAACGATCCAGCAAGCATTTGTGTAGCACTTCCGCCAAATCTTGTAAGGATTGCAAGCGGAACTGCAATTGCCAATAGAACTCCACCCATAGCCAGAACGTTCTTGAGAATGCTCTTCATGTCAAGATCGTTCTTGAAACTCATATGGTTAAACGCTCCTGAAAGTGCAGGAAGAACCAAACCAAGTGCAGCTGCTCCGGCAATCATCTTAGCCGGGCTTCCGCCAAGACCAGATAAAATCGCCAAAGATACAGAAAGAGCAAGAAGAATTCCTCCAATAGCTAGAACGTTCTTCTTAACATCTCCGTCTGAAAGCTTTTTCTTAAAGTTAAGTTCATTAAACGCATCAGACAATTCAAAGAGAACAATGTCAATCGCACCAGCTGCGGCCAACATCTTACCCCAATTTCCACCGAATCTTGAAAGAATCGCCAAAGATACAGAAAGAGCAAGAAGAATACCACCGATTGCTAAAACATTGTTCTTTATGTTTTCGCCTTTGTTAGACTTAAACTTAAGCTCATTAAAGGATGCCGACAGCATAAATAGAACAATATCAATCGCACCAGCTGCGGCGATCATGCTTCCCCAATCTTTTCCGCCAATCTTAGCAAGTATGCCAATGGCAAGAGAAATAGAGAACAGAATACCAGCAATAGCGAGTACATTCTTAGCAACCGTTGTACCTTTGTTCTGTTTGAACTCTAAGTGGTTAAACGCCGCTGTTAATACGACCAACACAATATCAATCGCACCAGCTGCGGCGATCATAGTCTGCCAATCAGCCTTAAGACTTGTAAGAATTCTCAAGGCAACGCTTACAGCCAATACAATCGCACCAAGAGCAAGCGCAGTCTTAAGAGCACCGTTTGCTTTGGATGACGTCGGAATATTGAGCGTATCGTACATACCAATAAGCGCAACGACAACCGCATCAATCGCAAGAGCAGATGCAAGTATTGTCTGATAATCGGTTCCATAATGCGCAACAATTGCTAATGATCCGCCAATCGCTAAAACAATCATTGCAAGGGCTCCGGCAATTTTAATGGCGTTATTCGCTTTCGATGTTGTCGGAATAGAAAGCCTATTAAACATTGCTATAAGCACAACGATAACCGCATCGATAGCCAAAGCGGATGCAAGAATGCTCTTAGCGCCTCCGCCAAACCTTGAAAGTAGTCCGATACAAGCGGCCACGGATCCTAAGAACAGAATCATAATTCCGACAATCTTAAGAACCTGTTTCGCATTAACGTCCTTACTGCCTTTCATAACGCTCTTCATGCATGCACTAATAACAACTAGCACGCCAGATAAAGAAAGAGCTGTCGCTTGAAGTTGTTTCATATTTGTATATTGTGACAACAAATATAAAACGCCACCAACAACTCCAACAAACGCCATGATAAGTGCAATAGCCGCAATATCCGTTTTGGTAAAGCCATGAGCGTTATGAGCTACGATAGCAAGAGCCGCAAACACACCTGCTAGAGAAGCAGCAACGGTTGCGAGTCTCACAAACGGAATAACAGCGAGCTTCTGAAGCGCATACGACAATACAGCAAGCATAGCAGCAAACGCTAACAATACTTTGTAATTGCCAACCTTAGACAGGGCCCAAATTGTTGCTGTAAGACCAGCAGCAATAACTCCAAGACCAATAAGTCCTTTCTCAAGCTGGCTCGTGTCCATGCTTCCAAGAGATTTAATTGCTGGAATAAGAAGCTTGATCGCGGCAACCATAGCTACAATGGCAAGCACCATTCCGATTACGGCAACACCAGATCTTGCCCAAGTTTTTGAATATTTTCCAGTAGAATCTCCAAACGATCCTTTAGCGAAGAATTTGGCCATAAGGACAATCGATGCTGTAAGAATGGCAACAACGATTGCCAAAGAAGCTATTCCCTTCTTAAGAACTCCAGTTTCCATGTTGCCAAAGTCTTCGATAACAACGACCATCTGCTGTAAAGCTTTAGCCATAGCGATCATAGCAAGAGCAGCGCCAACAAGATTAGTTCCTGAACCTTTTCCAGTATGACTAGAGAACTTGCCCATGATGGCAATAGATGCAGCCATAAGAAGCATGACGATACCCATCTTCTGAAGCGTTCCCTTAGTGTGCTCAAGATCAAGCGCATCATACTCTTTCAAGACCTCGATCATCTTCTTAAGAACTATGATGATTGCGAACATAGAAAGAGCCGCTCCCATCATGCTTGAGTTAACTGTGGCTTTGCCTATCATTCGCATAACAAAGGTAAGCGCTAATAGTACGCCACCAATTTTCATCACTGTACTCTGAGCGTCTTTAAGATCCAGGCTATCATATTCCTTTATGACTTTGACCATGATGGCAAGAGCGGCTACAATAGACATGATAAGCATGGCAGCGCCCATCATCTTAATGCCCTGACCAACCTGTTTGAACATGGACTTAAAGCCACCTATTATCTGATCGATAATGTTTTTAACTGGGTTTTCTTCTGTGGCAGGACCAACCGGAGTTCTATTAAGGATCTTATGTAATATCATAAGAAGCGCTATAGCACCAATAAGCCGTCTCATAACCTTTTCAGCTTGGCCTATCTTATCTTCAGGTATCAAAGCAAGAAGAGCCATCGCTCCAGCCATAATAAGAAGCGAAACAGATATCTCTTTAATTGAGGACGCCATGGTCTTAAACGCCTGAGCATTTAAGTTTCTTGCTTTTGCTCTTTCAACCTTTGCAAAAGAGTTAATAAGATTTCCAACTGATTCCCCAACTTTCTTCGCTGCTTTGCTTACGTTTTCAATTCCTTTAACAATCTTAATAGATCCTAAAATAGCAGCAACCTGAGCGATTGTCCCAATCTTATCTTTAAGATCAAGCTTAGCAAAGGCGCTTCCAATACCGCTAATTACATCACCAATTCCGCCTACGATCTTAGGAATCGCATTGACGTACATGCTCGTTGTCTTCTGAACAACACCAGGAACTTCTTTAGAAAGCGTCTGGTTCATTGGATCAATAACATCTTTATTGAATCTTTCCCAATCAGACTGAATGTCCTTAAGCCCCTGACCATTTCCTTGTGCAGCTCCTAAAACACCAGCGCTAATAGCAGTAAATCCACCAGCCTTAGTGTCTGAACCGGCAAAGAACTTGCCAACACCGGTCATTACTTTGTCAAAGTTATTAGCTTCGTCTTCTATCTTATTAAGACCGTTTGTTATGGAGTTATTCTTGATAAAGCCCATAAATTCATCAAACTTCGGGAACTTAAAACCGCTTAAGATTCCCGCAAGATTGCTGAATTTATCAGTGATGTTGTCAACGATATCTGAAATAACCTGACTCTCTTTTGCTTTATCGATAAGCTCACTTATCTTATCTACTACTGTAGTAATAGCAGTCTTAATGCCTTCAACAATAAAATCTTTAAGGCCTGACTGATCAATCCAATCGCCAATAGCCTTAAACACTTTAAGGATTTTCTGTCCGACACCTTCCGCTTCTTCGCTACCAGAAACAGCTTCCTTGATATGACCAACGAAATCCTTAATAGCGTTATTCACTGCTCTAAAGACATCAGCGAGGGTTTTAAATATTGCTTTTGCAGTTTCAGAGTGACGAATCCAATCAGCAAACGCGTTAATAACTTTTGCCAAGCAATTAACTAAAAATCCTAATCCTTCTGCCAAAAGGTTCACAACGTCATAGAAAGCGCTAGACTCTCTATCGACTTCGTTGACCTTAAAGAGAACGTCACCGATTGCGCCAAATAGATTTCTAAAAGCAAGAACAAGATTTACTACAGCTTTCCTAAAAGGCTGAGTTGCTGCTATAAATTCTCTAACCTTTCTTGCTAAAAAATCAATAACAGAGAAAACACCTCTGGCAATTCCCTGTATCTGTTCCATTCCTTTTTCGGCCGGAACAAGAGCCTGCGTGAAGTTCTTAAATGATCTTGCGACGCTATTAACTGCTTTTACAAAATCGAGTTTGTTAACCCAACCAAATACGTCTTTAAACGCTTTTGCAACGCTTGACGCTACCTGTTTAACGATCTCAACGATATTCTGAATACCTTCAACAAGATATGAAAGACTATCTCGATTGAGCTGACTTATCGCATCGTCAACAGTTTCAGCAGTTTCCGTTACCTGTTCCTGAGTTTTCTCAGTAGCCTGTTCAACAATCGTGCTTGTGCCAACTGTAGCGTCACCAAGTTTGTCGAGTTCTTCTTCAATCGTACCAGAACCCCACATAACCTGGTTTACGTATGGCTGAATTTCGTTATAATCAAAACCTGCCTGAGCAAGAAGGCCTTCCCTTTCTGGCTGGTTTTTGTATTTACCTCTGATTACATCTCTAACGACATCGCGAAGCTTTGTAACTTGCTCTGTTGCTTCTTTTACTGGCTCAGTTGCAGCATCAACAGCACCAGCTACGTTATCTATCTCTTTCTTTATTGGCGCTATCCTATTTTGAATCTTTTCAATAATAGGAGCGAGGAAATTGGCAAGGGCTGTTGTTACAATGTTTATCTTGTCAACAATTGGATTGATTAATGGTGTTATTTTCTTAATAAGACTCGTAACAAGAGTTAAAGCTCCACCAACAACTCTATTTACATTGTCGATAGACGGAGTGATCGCCTTTCCTAAGCCATTGTAAAGTTCCCTTAAAGCATTAAAGACATCGGTCATCTTCTCCATTGTAGGAGTAGCTACTTTTTCACCAATTCGAGAAAGTGCGGCATTCATGTTGGCAAGCGCACCAGTAAACGTTTTGTTGCCTTCCTTAGCGTGCGGGCCAAACGTTTCATCCATTACTGTTGCGAAGGTTTTAAAATCGATTGCGCCTTTAGACGTCATGTCTCGAATTTCTTCTTCAGATTTGCCCATTGCGTCGCCAAGCGTAGCAGCAACATTAAGACCTCTCATTGAAAGTTCAGTTAACGCCAGGCCTGTAAGATGCCCCTGACCAGCAACCTGAGTGAAAATTCGACCAATATCGTCATATGTAGAATTGGTCATAGCAGCAACACCAGATACACCTCGAAGCGCATGCTTCATTTCCTCACCAAGCTGTACTTGTGATGCTACGAGCTGAGAAGCTACAACTGCCGCCGAGTCAAGACCATAAGCCGTATCCTTAACGCCCCAATCAAGATCTTCTTTAATGTCATCCCAAGCTACCTTAAGTCCTTCGAGCTGGAATTTGGCACTAGCGATCTTCATTGCTCTAGATTTACCGCCTTCGATCATCTGATTAATGGGCTGATTAATAGACCTGAGCATAGTCTGGCCCATGTTCATGGCGGCATTAGTAAGTCTTTGAATGACAGTAAATCCTACCGCACCCATGGCGTTGAACTTAGACGAAATATTGTCTATTCCACTGGCCATGCCTTTGAAATTGATGCCGTTTACTGCTCTGTCAAGTCCTTTAATCTCTTTAACAGATGATGAGAACTCAATCTTCTCTTTTAATTGGTCAAGCATGCGAAGGGTTTCTTGCGCATTTCTTTCAAAGTCACGATTGTCAAACTTCATCTCGACAATCTTTGTATCAACTGTTTTATGAGCAGACATCAGAAACCTCCTTCCATGCTTCATCAGCTAATTCTTCAAGTAAATTATCAATAGCAGGGGTTACGAAATCGTTAGGCTGAACATAACCGCCATTAGAAAGACCGTGCCCATACACAACCAGCATAACTATGTTGTATCCGTTCTCAACGTCGTCGTTATGCCATGTAATTGTAGACACGCCTTTCTGACTGCTATCAATTTCGTAACTCCAGCTTCCTTTCAAAAGACCTGTTTCGACAGGAGTGGCCTCAGATAATAGAGCAGAACCCTCTTCTCCATATTTTTCCATAATTGCACGAATGGCATCGTCAGAGCCTTTAGAAGCCTGTTTTAAGAACTTACGTATATCTTTCCAGTCTCCTTTGCTCGTGAAATATATCTTGCTCATACGTTAACCTCTCGAATGATACCTCGCACGTCTAGCCTTATTTAAAGCCGCGTTACTTCTAGCGAGTTCACCACGACTCATATTCTTCTGAGGCGCGTTCTTGACTCCGCAAATCTCTATTAATTTCATGAGTCGATTTAAATGCCATTTCTGACATTCAAATGGTATTCCATATGTGCACATCCAATAATAAATAAGTTCCGAGGTGACTATCTCTCTACTCTTCGGTCCATTATTTCTTTGATTTATTGTTGTGGCAGACATAGGATTTTGGATGTAGTCAACAATCTCTTTAATATTCTCTTGAGTAAGAGCAGCGACAATTTTGGGATCACTTATAGGATTGATTGACATGCATCTTATGTAGTCCAACAATTCTTCTGTAGTTTTGTTTTCGGTTGACAAAAACGGTTTATGCCATTTTGCTTCCCATTTTGAAATTGAAACAAGAGAATGCTCAAGCTTCAATTCCACGCCACCAACGTTGCTGAATTCTTTAGTATTCTCATCGTAGATTTCACGCTTTGGAACTTCGATCTTAAGCATCCTCTGTTACGCTCCTTATTTATTTGTATCAGTAGACTCAACAGTTGCCGGTACGTCAGCTACGCTCTCCATATCGATGATCTTTGCCGTGTCTTCCTTGTTCATCTCAGCTGCCCTTTCAGATACGTCAGCCGGAACAATTCCGTTTACGAACGCTGCAGCTGCCTTGTCATCGGTAGCGAGCTGCATAAACAGATCAGAGTATGCCGGGGTCTGTTCGAAGTCTTCTGCAATTTCCTTATTCTTAACGAACTTCCTGCCATCCGGAGATTTCTTACCAACGGATTTGAGAATCATCTCTTTGAAGATCTTGACGATGGAAGCCGTGTCTTTTGCCGCAACGATGCCCTCGATCATAGAAGAAAGTCCGCCAGAAGTGGACAGTTCCATCTCCATGATTTCTGCTTTAGAAAGACTGAAATAGAAATCTTCAGTTCTCTCAACACCGTTGTAGTCTGTGTAGGTCATAGTTTTCTTAAGCATGTTTAAATCCTCCTTTTGATTTAAGCAATTAAAAAAAGAGGGGATGTGTTTCAATCCCCTCTAAAGTACATAAATTATTTAGTTGTAAATACGGCTGTTGATTCAGGCTCCAGTAGAGGGTGTAGATTCAGCAGCTGCGCCAAACAGAGCGATAACTTCATCCGGTGTCGGAAGAGAAGCTTCCTTATCTTCAGTACCGTAAAGGAGATCCTCAAGCTGTTTCAGTTTTGCAGCATCGACCTTGGTGGAATCGATGGTAATGCAAGCGGTAGCCTTATGACCAGTTACGGCGATAGGAGTTGTGGTAAGCTCCCAGCTGAAGGTGATCGCTTCCGGAGAATCGTTGATAGTGGTGTAAGCTCTCTCGGACGGAGAAGCCGTAGCATTGTAGATCAGATGGATCTTATAGCCATAGTCGTTCTTCTTGGTATCGTTACCGATAACAGTTCTGTAAGAAAGACCAAACGGCTTTCTCTCCTGCTGTCCGATTGTTACGCCAGGAGCTGCTTCTGCGGTACCGTCGCACTCAGCAAACTCATCCGGATAAGTATAAGCCTCGACAGTAGCACCAAATTCCTCAGCAGCACGAAGCTCGTTGTACTTGATGTTATCAGCCCAGAATGCGGTAGCGTCTGCTCCAGAGGGGCTTTCAGTTACGCCAGTAAGGCCATTCCACGCAACACCCTTCGGATACTTTCCGTCTACCTGAGGATACAGAACGCCTCGATCTGTACCAGTTTCATAAAGTTTCTTACCGCTTTCGTCCCATGTAAGTTTAGGCATAATCTTTTCTCCTTATTAGATTAATAATAGAGTTGAAACACATCATGGTAAAGGTTTCCAGACTCAAATCTCCTGTCGTAATAGCACATCGGAAATTTGGCTAACATGGGGGTTATGTAGTCAGAGTCTGGATCTTTACCAATAAATGTCACACTATACTGCTGGTCATATCCGTAAACCGTGTTATTAGCACGAAGCGTAGAACCAGCATTTCTATAGTACACAATGCAGGGGTATTTCAGCTTAATAGACTCGGGAGGTTGAAAATACACGTTTTCGCTTCCGAGAATATCTTTTAGCTTATCGTGAAGCTCATATCTCCTCGTCTTCGACATTGTACAAACCTCCCAAAGTCAGATTAAGTCGTGGATAGGAAACCTCAACATTGGAAATTTTCCATTTGGCTCCCATCCACTTAATATATCGTATATACATAAAATTGGAGTTGGCGAAAGGATCGGCTACGATGCTTATAGAATTAAACGGAATAAGGTTGTCGTTAATGCTTGACCCATTCTCCAGTCTTCTACCTATTCGGCTTACATCGCCATAGTAGTTTCTCTTCGTAACAACCTCTTTGCTAACTCCGTAATCATCAGTCTCGGTTTTTACAAATCCGATTTCGCCGTAAAATTTCGCCATTTTGAAACTCCTTAATAATTACTCATCGACATATTCGAAATGGAATCCGTTACAAGTATGACGACCATATTTATGGAGCAAACATCCGCAAATATTTGGTTGAGAAATGCCTAAGGCTCTTGCGCAATCCGCTTCGCTATCAAAGATCTCTCCGGTTTCAACAACGCGAACTTTAACATGCCCATGACCGTTCGAATGGTTTAAACCATGAGCGAATGCATGATACATGTTATCTGAATGACTAACCCACTCTAAATTATCAACGGAATTATTTGTTTTGATTCCATCTTTGTGGTTATCATCTCTAAGGTTCTCTTTATTAGGAAGAAACGCTTTCGCAACCAATCTGTGAACGTTTTTCGTATGACCACGGCCAGTCTCCTCATCTCGTAAACGAACAACCGGATAACCACACGAATCAATGCC
>Ga0326511_10001093_pt1 | contig 22958 bp, 24 predicted proteins | sample 0_2496_0518_D_FD_203701 | JGI IMG/M metagenome (GOLD analysis project Ga0326511, IMG submission 203701) | Bovine rumen microbial communities from UC Davis, California, United States - 0_2496_0518 | ecosystem: Host-associated > Mammals > Digestive system > Stomach > Rumen | place: USA...
CTTTTTGTTTGACTTTGCGTTATTGGAAACATTACACTCCATTTTTAAAAAATTTTAAAAAATAAAAAAATAGAGGTCCTTCGATTATCTATAAGTAGCAATTGAGCTCCAAGCATTGTTTCTTGTCCAAGCTGGGCCACTTGTTCCTGTTGCATCACCGTTGCTTTTAGTTCCGTCTGTTTTTCCAAGTAAACCAAATTCTGAATCAAAAACAACTTCGCCATCTTGCTTATTTCTTACATAAACGTAATCTGTATCTTGTTCGCCTTCTTCTCCATTGCTAGGACCTGGAACTCTTTCTTGCCAAACATTTGCACTTCCCTTTCTCGCTGCTTTCTCAGTATCGCTTATAGTGCTAGGGCCGTCCATGCTGCTCCAAGAGGGCGCTCCATAATTATACATTTCATCACTAATTACGTTTGATGTATTTCCGTTTGTTGGTGTTGTTTTTGTAGCTTTTGGCTGTAAACTGTATAATGAGCTGCTTGTATCTGTGCTGCTTCCTATGACTATAGCATTATCTTTTTTTGCTTCTGATGACATTTATTTCTCCTATACCTAATAATTTAAAAAAGGGCCGAAGCCCTTTTTAATTAGTTTTTAGCTGCTTCTTTGGCACCTTTCACAGTTTTTCCAATAACTTCATTAGCACCTTTGTAATAATTTGCAAAACCATCTCCAAAATCTTTAGCTGCTTGCTTAGTTTTCTTGATTGCTCCGCCAAGTCCTTCTTCAGTATATTTGCGTCTTTCTTCAGCGCTTGCCCAACCATTCTTAATGGCGTCCATATTTGCCTTTTTTTCACCCCAGTCAGAGCCAGTGAATTTCTCACCAGTTATCATAGAGTTAACAAATTTTGCATCATTTCCAGCTATATCTTTTAAAGTATCAAGTCCACCTTTTGAGTTTCCTTCTTTGAAAGACTTAACTGCTGTATCAATCTTATCTACAATTCCACCATCAGGACCTGCATTTGCAGCTACAGTTGTTCCAATTGCACCAAGTAACAAAGTACCTGCTATTAAAGTAAGAACCAAACCTTTTAATCCTCTTGCTCCTTTACCAAGAGATTTCAATTCTTTAGAATACTGTTTACAAATTTGTTTATATTCTTTCTTTGCTGAAACATCACCAGACTTATATCTTGTTTCACATCTATAAAGTTTATTTGATGCTTCTTTTAAAGATGCTGCAGCTTTCTTAGAAGTTGATGCTTCTTTTGACATACCTTTCTTTGTAAACTTAGCTGCCTCTTTTTCAGCTCTCTTAGAAAGTTTAGCAAGGTATTTAGATGCAGAATTGTCTTTAATTCCTTCAATAAGAATTCTTGTTTCTTCTGTCATTACACTTCCAGTGTTTCCAGAAAGATATCTACTTGAATAAATCATAGACTCTTTTAAAGAAGGACCTTTTTCTTCTTTGTCGTCATCTTTGTCAGAATCGTCGTCGTCTTCTTCGTCGTCTTCTTCATCATCTTCTTCAGAATCGTCGTCGTCTGTGTCGCAAGATGCTTCACCACCAGTGCAACCAGTTTTATTTGTTTTTACAGATGCCTGTGCTTCGTCATCGTCGTCTTCATCAGAATCGTCGTCTTCATCTTCGTTCTGATCTTCAGCGTCTTCATCCTGATCTTTTGCTTTTTCAGCTTCAAGCATCATTCTTACATAATTTTTAAAATCCATTTATATCTCCTTTTGAACCAACTTGGATTAGTCTTTAGTGCTTTATTGATAATCAAACGAAAGGCCATCTAATTAACAATTTTACACATAGCGCGTTCCGAGCTATATAATTAACTTATAAAAAAAGCCTAGAAAAAACTCTAGGCTTTTGTATCTTAACTATTTAGATTACTCTGTTGTTACAGTTTCTTCTTTTTTGTTAAGAGTAAGAGAAATATTGATTTGTTCAATTGTTCCGTTTGGAATCAAGATTACGTCAACATTTACAATGTCTTGCTGTCTTACTTCTGTTGGGTTGTTTGTTTCGTCACAAATAACCTGGTAAGAAGCCAATCCACCACCTGCTCTGTAAGCTTCAAGAATTGCCGAAACATTTCCTGAAATCTTTCCAAGAACTGAAGAAGTGTTAGGCTGGAAGATATATCCTCTCAAAGCCTCACGACACTGTTTCTTAATCTGAACAAGCATACGTCTTGTGTGAATCTTTGTCAAAACAGAGTTTGTTCTCTGTAATGTCTTTTCACCATAAACGTAGATGTTTCCATCTTTGAACTTAGTAATTGGGTTGATTCTGTTGTAATCAATATACAAGTCGTCTCTATCAAGTCTGTTAGGATATTTTTCAATATCAATAACAGAAAGCTGTCCATTCTGTTCACCTGCTGGTGCATACCAACAACCTACTGATTTATCAACACCTACATACAATGGAGCGATAACAACTGAAGGCATTACCCAACAAATCTTATTGTTGTTTGTAGGGTCTGATATTTTACACCATGGCCAATATGTTGCTGCGTAGTTAGACTGTGGAGCAACTGAGCGTCCATAACCACCCTTTCCATTGTGCCAGTCGATAACTGCCTGTTTGTCCAAACCAATTGGTGGGTCAATGATAGCAATTGCGTCGCCTCTGTCTTCACAAAGGTTAATCATTGCTGTCTGTACCTGCTGAGTAATATCATCTGGAGCAATCAAGATGTGGAAATCGTAAAGCTCTTTATTTGCCATTGGAGAAGTTCCAGCTTTCATTGCTTCTTCGAACAAATCACCGCCGTCTTCTGCAACACCGTCATTACCTACCATATAATCATAGTAAGCATATCCAGAAACTTCGATATCGTCATCTTTTGCAACATCTGTGTCTTTATTTGCTTTACCAATGTAGTAAGTTCCATCTGGAAGTTCTACTTCTGGGTTAGCATAGTCATTCTTTACAACTTTTACAGTCATATAAGCAGAACCACCGTTGTCTGTTGATTCGTTTATTACTGTATCGAAACGATTGTCTACGTCGTCATAAACTAAAGAAATGTCTTCAAATTTTTCCTTGAGAGTTCCATCAACATATACATTCAAGTATCTAGTTACTGAACCATCAATTGGAGAAGTTGTTGAATAAACTTCTACTTTGATATTATTTGTAGCAGAACCTTTCTCTTTAGAAGTGAAAACAACCATATCTCTTGCAGTAGCTGCAACTGCGTCTGCTCCCTGCTCTGGCTCGTCGAAACCTGTTGATTCTGCATCATTCAAATCTACCATAATTGTAGAAAGATTTTTAAAGAATCCTGGCAATGTTTCTGCTCCAATATCGCTTGCGCTAATATTTTCGAGAGAAGGTGCTGTGATAGAATTAACAGATTCAAATTTAATTTTGTAATCTGAACTTTCGTTTCTATAAACATTTAAAGCGATTTCGTCAGTACCAGCAAGTATAGCATCACTTGTTGACACGTTTTCGATTAAAGACTGACCATATTTTCCAGCTACAAATTTAATTGTTTCTGAAGAGCCAATTGCTTCTGATTTCAAAACTACAGAATTTGTTTCTTCAACATATTCTACTGTCAATCCTTTGTAAAGATTTCCAGAGTTCTGAACTGCTTCATATTCATAACACTGCAAAGAGTATTCTGCTGCTTGCTCACAAGTAGCCATAAAGCTTGTAGCGTTTCCATTAGCAGAAGCCAAGAAAAGGTCATTACAGTTAACAACTTTTGTTGTTGTTGAATCATCGTCGTATTCTTCTACCAAATCTTCAACTGTTTTTGTAGAACCAATATTTAGTGAATTTCCTTCACCTTTATCGCTTCTAACAAAAACGATACAAGGATAATTCTTTGGAGTCTCTCCTTCTGAAGCCATATTCTGCTCTGAAAGAATAGCTCTAATGCTGTAAGCAGAAGAAAGTTTTGCATCCAATTTGTTTACGATTGTTTTCAAAGTATCTGAATCTACTGTGTCAATCTGAACTTCAAGACTTTCGCTTGTACCTTTATTAACTGTGAATTTTTTAACACCTGTAATGTGTAAAGCAACTTCTGGGTCAATTGGAGTTTCTCCTAAACCGCCATCATTTGCTCTAGTAATTACCATTTTTGTATAACCGTTTGTACCAGTTGCAATGGCATTTGCTATTGATTCAGCCAATGTTCTTCCAGCCTGAGCTGTAGTTGTAGCAATATAGAATGCTTCATCTGCAATTGCTTCGTCATTCTTTTCAATGTTGAAAGAGAATAAACCACTTGGAATTGTGCTGTTCAATTTAAGCTCATGCGATGCTGCAGTTGCTCCAAGCTGATTTTCGATCTGAGCCAAAATGCTAGCTTGAGTAAGTTTACCACTTGCTGGAGATCTTACAAAAAATACTTTTGAGTCTCCATCATATGTTGATGCTTTGAAAGTGTAAACCAAACCATTATAATAACCGCTGATACCAGTTTTAATATCTGTTGTCTTTGTGAAAGATACAGAACCGTTTTTTCCTTCAATTGGGTTTTTTACAACATAGTTTGACTGACAAGCTGTATCATCAGCTACACGACAGAACATTACTGCTCCACCTGCGCTTAATACATTATAAGCTGCCAAACCAGAATATAAACCTTTGATTGGTGTACCGAATGTTGCTTTAAAATCTACCCAAGATGTAATAAGAGTTGGAACTCCTATAGCACCTTTCTTTGCATATCCTACAATACCTACAGTTGTTCCTGTAACTGTTTTTGGGTTTGTAAAAGCTGTGTTATCATATTCATTAAAATAAACTCCAGGGCTTTTATCTGCCATATTTTTTCTCCTTGTCATTTTCTATCTGACATAATTAACTTTATATAATAAAGTTAAAAGTAAGATGAAGAGATTGACAAAAAAAGAATTTATAGAAAAAGCAAAAGAGTTGCTAGGTGATAATTATGAATTTTTAAAAACAACTTATATAAATTCTCATATTAGGACTATTATTACTTGTAAAATACATGGCGATTTTTTGGCTTATCCTTGTAATGTATTAACAAAAGGATGCGGTTGCCCTTTATGTGCTCCAGATAAAATATCAAAAACAAAAACTTTAACGAAAGAAGATTTTATAGAAAGAGCAAAAAGAGTTCATGGAGAAAAATATAATTATGAATTAGTAGATTATGTGAATTCCCAAACCAAAGTAAAAATAATTTGTCCTATACATGGTTTATTTGAGCAAATTCCAAACAATCACTTAAAGGGTTGCGGTTGCCCAAAATGTGCAAACTAAAAACTTGCTGAGAGTAGGCCTCTTTTTACAAGTGTTTCAATTTGTTTTATTAAAGCGTCGCCTGGATTGCTAACACTTACAGTTTCGTGGGGCTTTATTTTCTTTTCATTTAATAATGTGATTAATTTACTTGTGTTGTTAGTTACTGTCATCTTCTTTTTTCCTTAATGTTTGTTCTACACTATATATGTGTGAATTTATAGATTTTATGAATCTATCGTTAACTTGAATTGGATAATCAAAATATGCTCTGGCAATTTCAATTGTTCCAGTTCTTGTTGATACTTTATCTTTATCACTTTCGATTTCAACAGAAGATTCATTCTCGAATTCTTTTGCTTCCATCGTTACCCATTGTTCATTTAAAGTTGTTGCATATGGACGATTAAATGGCATAGCCATTACTATTTGTGATTGCAATAAATCTGCTTGACTTTCTTTAATTGCATTTATAGTTACTTTATATTGAAGTTTTGCAATTACTGGAGCTTTATAATTATATTTCTTTTCCAATAAAACACTAGCAAAACCACCTAGTTGTTCTGATGGCTCTATATCTATATTACTGAGATAAAAACTTATAACTGGTCCAGGATCTTGTCCGTTTACAGTGTCTTGAACGTATTTTGCAAATGCGACAGGTGGAGTAGCATACAGTACGGTTAATCTATCCTGTTGCTCTCCCATATTGTAATCATGAGTTATATTTTCAAGTGCTTCTTTTACGCAAATTGCATACTCTTCAAAAGTAACAAACTCGTCTTTCATTATACTCCCTTTTCCTGAACATATTTTGTTGCTTGTTCTTGAATTGCTTTAGAGATTGCTTTTGCAGCTGCCAATCCCATAATTGCCTTTATAGCTCTATAGCATTCATTACCTGGCGTTGGGTCAGAGATTGGTATTGTTTTAGTTTCATATATTACAGCTTCTATGATAATTCTTCTTATCTCAGTTGAGTTCTTTTTATCAGCTGGAAGATTATTATATTCTTTAGCTGCCCCTCCCCAGTCCTTCTCTCTTATTTTTTCTAAAATAGGGTCTACAAATTCTGCATATCTCTTTTTTAATTCTTCTGACTTATTTACCTGATCTTTTATTGATGGTGAGTCTGATGCAGATTTAAAATTGTTTTTAAAGTTTATTTTATTTGCTTTATCAAGCGTATTGGCAAATGAATTTACTACGTGAAGTCCGCCTTTAAACAGCAATGACGAAATCCAAGCAAATAAAAGCCCAGCTCCGCCTATACCAAAAAGTTTTCCTATTACAGCTCCAAAACTTTCTTCTACAATTTCCTGCTCTTCATAAAATTCTTTAAATGTTTTCATAATATTAACTTACCCTTTTAATTTTGTCTTTGGCAAACCATAAGGATTTCTAGTAACAATCTTTCTATAATCATCTGGTAGATTAGCTGTTGCCAAATCTATAACATTACAATGACAAGTCCAAGAAGTATACTCATTTATCATTGCTCCACTTGGATAAGCATTGTTTACCTGATACAATTTGTACTTATCTGTAAGAATAATATCGCCAGCATCAATAATATCAGAACAATTTTCATAAAGTCTATCATTTATTTCTATTACCTCTTTTCTGTTTGGAACCAATCTTTTATTAATTACACCTATATTCTTTGCTTCTTCCATATCTCCATCGTAAGAGATTTCAATTAAAGAACAGGCGTTTCTAACGGCGTTAATAAAAGCATTTATAGATTTATACTTAGTTAAATCTATTTCCAAAAGAGAAACGAAGTTTTTTGAGTTTAAAATAAACTTATTGTTTTCGGTAGACAAGTGAAGTATTTCTTTAGAAGTATTTTTAATTGTTAATTTACCAGCTTTTCTATCTTTAAGGTCTCTTATGTTGCATACCATTCTGGCAAAATTAAACTCAAAATTTAAAGTGTCTTCATTTTCCATGTAATTGTTTAAGCCAATTACACCCTGGAACTCATTTAAATTATACAAAGCTCTTTGCTCAAAATGTGGCAAGTAAATTCTTCCGCCTTTTGCTTCGTTATATACTTCTGAGGTTTCTGTTTTCTTTCTATCTAATAAAAACACATAGCATCTTCTGCCTTGTGCTTCTACACCAGAGTCATGTTGTTTTGATTCATATTCTAGTTGACTTGAGCTGTTAAAAGCGTCTACATAATTAAAACTCATATAATTAACTTTTTACTAATTATTATAGAAAAATAAGTTTGCATTTGCTTTTGTCATCTATTATTGCTCTCTGCTCTTCCAAAATATATTTTTCAAAGTCTTCTCGATTTTCCCATATGTTTTTAAACAATGGTATTTCGAAAGGATAGTTATAATAACATTCGAAGTCTGGCTCTAAAACAACCATTGAAGTATTATTGTTTATTTTTTTAAAATTTTTTAAAATATTATACATTTCATTGTTTACAAATAAAAACCTTCTTTCTGCAAAATCAATTTTGGAAAGTAGAATGTATCTTTCGAAATGAAGTATTTTTAATTCTTTCATGAAAATTGTTTTAATGCTAAACATTTCACAATAATATCTGTCAAGTTTTACAATACCTTTTTCTGATTCTTCCCCGTCTTCTATTAAATCTTTTTTTATTTTTTCGCTTATATCTTTCCAATAGTTTTGGCCTTCTTCTGTTCCACCATTAGATAAACAAGCAAAAGATTCCCCACAATTAATTGTTCCGATTTTATTTTTTAGCAAACTTAAATCTATTTTTTGTATAAATATATCTGCATCTACATATAAAGCATCTGGCAGTTTCCATAAAATATATATTCTTATTAAATCTGCCATTAATGTAGCATAAGGACGCTTGTCAATAATTTCTTTTCCAAAGAATGAATAAGCTTCTTTTACCAGCTTATCGTTTGGTGTAAAGATTTTAAAATTATTTTTAAATAGCTCTTTATCTCTTTTTATACATGCGGAGATTAGTTTATTTTCCATATATTTATTTCCAGGAAATAAATCTATTGTAAATACTAACATTTTATATCCTTACCCAAGAATAAAGCCAAGAGGCTCCTGATTTTTCATCATACCTTCAAGTGCTTCTCTAACAGCTTCTTTACCTCTTTCAAACATAGAGTCGCCATTGAACTGCATTGCTAATCCAGTTCCACCACCTGCAGACAAATTACTACCATACTGTCCTCTTATTTCACCCTGAGCCATACGAATTTTACCGTAAACATACTGAATTACATATGGGTCTCTCATTGCTTTAATTGGGTCGATTGGAGATTTGTAAAGAATTGTTACTGATAAATATTTTGTAATACTATTTGGGAAAATGAACAATCTATCATTGTAAACCTTCCAAGAAGGTTCGATACCGAGAGATTGCTCCATATTTTCTATATTCATCATACTAATATAATAGTCAGTTACAAAACCTTTACCGTAGAAAGCACCATAATTAACCCCACCTTGACCACACATTGCGTTAACAAGTGTTAATGCGATTACGTCTTCTGTTGAATTGTCAAAAGCACCTGCGTAGAAACCAATTGGGAATAAAGGCTTAAACAATATATCTGTGATATCATGCTGGTCTTCTATAATTGGTGGAATTTCATATCCATCTTTTGAATTTCCTTTTAACTGTATAGAATAAGTGCTTATTTCATCACTTCTATATTTCTTATATAAGTTTAAAGCTTCTTTTAAGTATTTCTTGATTTGGCTATCCTTGATTTCAATAGGAATTAAATCTTCAGAAGAATATTCTTTTACGTCTTCTATAAACTTGTTATAGTTATCTTCAATTGTTTCTTTTGTCTGGTCTTTACCTTGTGCAGCATTTTCTTTACCAAATAATATTTCTGCAGCATCGCCACTTACAACGATATAAGCTGAATCTCCTTGAGTTTCAGATACAAGAATTATTCTTCCTGCGTTATCTTTATAAACCTTTATAATTCCATCTGGATAAGCATTTTTAATATAATCAATAATTTCATCTATTGACATATTCTCTGGGAACACGATTTCAGTAGAACCTTGGTCTGTTTCAATTACTAAAGTTTTGTCTTGTACCTCTATGTCAGTGTCATCTTCAAATTCTGGCTGTCCAACTAAAATAGCTGGTGTTGCTCTTTCGTCGCCATATATTGAATCTTCATCAAGGGTAAAGTATAAATCTTCTATCCAAGCTTCTGTATCACCATCGCTTTCAAAATAAGCTCTGATAAACAAATCATCTTTTCCAGTGAATGTAAATTTATCTATATAATCTGCAAAAGTGTAGCTATCGTTTGATTTACTATAAGTTCCATCAGAACTTCTCCAAGCACCTGCACTATAATAATAGAAAAGTCCGTCATAGTTTAAAACCAAATCAATATTGTCAGAACAGTTTGCTACTAACTTTGTTAATGAGCCTTTAAAGATTTTATTTCCTGAATAATGGAAATCAATAAATGGTCTATCTGTATTATATTTTGTAAGTTGAGAAGTTGGAGGCGTAAATGTCTCTTTGTGCTGTAATTTAGATTTAACAATAAACTCTTCCATAGAGTATGGATTTTCTTCTGTTCCGTTTATTGTTAATGTTGATATCTCTGGAGTTCTTGCGATTGGTGATATCAATACTGTTTTTAAAAGTTCTCCGTTTAAGAAAACATACATTACAGAACTATCAATATCAACTTCTATGTGGTCCAAGCTAATTCCATTATTGTTCCAAGGAATTGTTGTTGTCTTTTCTGTTTCACCTTGCTGATATGTAAACTTTAATTTTGAAACAGTTTTATCATTTTCGCTTGCAGAAATATGTGCAATTTTTAATGCAGAATTCTCGCCCTCTAGTTTTACAATATTTATATTTTCTGTAGGTGTAGTTCCGTAAAAAATTTCTGACACCTGTAATAGTGATAACAAATTTGTTCCGTCTTGCCCATCTGTTATTTTTAATGTTTTTCCAGACAATTTAGAACTTATTGCTATTGTGCTATTTGTTGTTTCTTCAAGATTTACTTCGCAGTTATAAACCTTAGGGTCTAGTTCAAATGAAAGTTTATTTTTTATTGTTGAAAATGTTGAGCCTTCTTTAAGATGAAGAATTACAGTTCTAGAGATTTCTCCATCTATCTGAATTGTTGCCGAATAATCACCTGCAGCTAATGTTTCCCAATCGCCGTTTTTTGTTAAATAAATTGTTGGGTTTGAATTTATTCCGTTTGCTGCTAGCCAAAAACTAATATGAATATTATCAGATAAACTCTCAAAGTTTCTACCGTCAAATGTTAAAGGTGAAGAAATTTTACAATGTGAACCAAATCTACCATCTGTATAAATAGATGGTAGCTCTTCACAAGTAGGAGACTTGTCAAACAAGGCATATTCTGCTTTGTCTTGTTCACCTGACCAATAAAAAAGTAAATCTTTTTGATACTCTCTTAGGCTTATTTTTTTATTTTCGTACCAGAATACATCTGGATTACTTTCATGTTTATAAAGGAAATTTTCTATCATAATATTAACTTTTATATTATGATTCGTTCGATACCTTCTATTTCTTGATTTTCATGCTTGGAATCTACTATTTTACCAAACTCTATTTTTTGAATTAAACACCCTTTTACTGCCAAAGCTGGGTTAATTTCGTCATCTAGTTCAAAGTCAACTCCTCCCCAACCTGGAAGTATAGTTTCTGGGTTCTTTATTCTACCTTCAAGTTGACCAGATACAGAAGACCATACTTCTACACTTCCAAATTCTTTTATAGTTGCTTTTGCTGCATCTGCAATTAATTTATTTCTCTTTTTAGCCGCTAAATCATTGTCTTTACTTGCATAAAAAAGTCTTAACATTTTCACCACCTTTTTGAAAAAATTTTAAAAATAAAAAAATTGCCCCCTCTTCGATTTTTAAAGCCCAATATCTTCTTTTGTTAAATGTAAATAGCTCATAATACTTGTTGCTATTTCTCTAATCTCTCTTTGTGCATGTTCGTCAACTCTAAGATGCAAGAACTTTTTCCAATCTTCAAGAGTACCAGTTACTACAATAGTAGATGCAGTACAGTTTGGTAAAATTTGTCTTGCTTCTTCAGGTTTTGCGCCTTTCTCAATCAAATCAAAATAAAGTTCTTCTAGCTGATTCAAAAGATGTCCAGCGCCGTCTGGAACTTCTGAGCCAATAACTCTAATAGAACTTCCAAACTTTCCAGCAGTGTAATTACAATATCTCTGACTTTCTTGAGAGAAAGACAATGTTCTATGTCTAACTATCTGATGTGTAAAAGAACGACTTCCTACAATCTCAAAAGTATAGGCTTTATGTTTTGTTAAATCACCACACATTTTTTCTGCTTCTGTGCCATAAAATACCACATCTGTAGGTAGACGAATTGCTTCATCTCTGCTAAAAATATAAGGATAATCTTTTGCCAAGAAGGCACTAATTATCTCTCTATCTTCTTTAAAATCATCTGACTCTTCTTTTGTAAATTCATACCAAGCTCTTATATTTCCAGAAACGTAAACATAGTTCCCATCTTCGCTACTTGTAATATTAAAGTATCTACTTTTATCACTGCGAGCAAAAAGATGCTGCCAAAACTTTAACCAATATTCTTCTGTAACTGCAAACATTTTTCTTTCATGTTCGAGTACAGAAGTATGGCCTCTGTTTATAATTCCTTTAATGAAACGTTCATAAGAATCATCTGAAATTTTGTCTTGTGATTTGTAGCACACTCTACCCGCATATTCAATCTTTCTTCCTGGCTCCGCCAAATCAATTAATTTTACATTATCTTTTACTAAATTCATACTTATATTATATACCTAACATTAGTTTTGTCAAGTTTCGTGTAGTATACTAAAATCATGACTTGGTTTATCAGGCATGATTTTTTCTCTTACTGATTTTATAAAGTCTTCGTCTTGACTAGACATATCCCAATGCAAGTCTCCTTGCTGATAATTTCCAAAAACAAACTCTGTTGTATAGTTTATATTTTGAAGCGTTAGTATTGTTCCGATTGGAACTTCTTCACCTATATTTTTTCTTAGTTTATTTATCAACTTAAGAGCTTCATCCCAAAAGTTTAAATCTTTTGCAAGATAATATCTTTCCTCTCCGTTTCCGTCATAAACTTCGTATATAGTTTTAGTTCCACCGATTGTAGAATATACATCGTGTATTTGGTTTTTATAACAACCAATACCAAGTGTAGAAACACTTCTTTCAGTTACCCAATGTACACCAGTTAGGCTATCTATATACCAGCCATACAAGTCTCTTACTTCTTGGCTGTTAGGACTATAAAATCTGGTAGCGTTTACACCTGTTTTTTCTTTATCAGAACCATCTAAATTTTCATAATCTGGAAATACCATATAAAATGCTCGTCTAAGTTTACTATAAACCTTGTCTAAATCTCCTGTTTTATTTTGGTACAAAACAGATATTGTTATTTCTTCTGGCTGTATATCTTTTATTTTTTCTAAATCATCATATAAAACATCAAAGTCGCTATCTGATTTAGTCCAATATGTAATAAAATCTACCGCTATTGTCATTCCTAGTTCATGAGTGTATTTCATTAAATCTAGTACGTCTTCTTTTGCTGGTAGTCTATTCCAAGTATTTAGAATTTCTTCATTGAAAGTTTGAATACAAAATGTTATTACTCTAAAATTATGTTTTGCTAAAACTTCTAAAAACTCTTTTGTTATCCAAGCAGTATGCAACTCAATTTGTTTTGGAAGTCTTTTTAATTTTTCTGGAAGTAATTCTAAATATTTATCAAATTCCTCTGCACTTAAATAGTTTGGAGTGCCGCCACCAAAAGCAACTAGTTTAATGTCTTGAGAGTTAATAATGTCTTCATACTTTTTAAACATTTTTGGCATATAGTCAAAATAAAAATCTAAAACATCTTCTTTCTTTTGCTGAGTAATTCCCCTATGAACACAAAACTTACAGTTCTTTCCGTTTTTTCCTTGACAAAAAGGATTATTTAAATAAACAACAATTGGCTTTTTGTTTGTTTGCCATATTTCTTTTACTTTGTCAAATGTTATAAATTTGCTTGGGTCATAATAAAAATCATTTACCATTATAACCTCTCGAACAAATCATCAAATTCTGATTTTGTGTAAATTTTTATTTTTTCGTCTTCTTCTTTTACAATAAAATAAGGGAAAGTATCTAGCTTTATTTTATCGCCACTGTCAGTTCCTTTTATAAAAGGAACTGGCGCATGATTAGAGTAAAGCTTCCACTCTATATTTTCTTCACCTACAAAATCTTTTAAATCTTCTTTTTCCTCACCAAACCATTCAAAGGCTTCAAACGTTTCTTTCTTTCTACAACTTAAAGTCATTTTCTTTTTTTCTCCTCTAGATTACCATCTAATAAAGTAATATCATCATATCCTTCTTTTTTATAAAGGACTAATCTTTGCTTTGAATGTTTAAATAAATATTTATTTCCGCTATCTATAAAGTCATAAAAAATTCCTTCTCTTTTGTCTTTTGTAATTCTTAATACACGTCCTATTTTCTGTATTGTTTGAGTTTGTGCTTTACCACCAGAAGCCATTATCAAAACTTTCATATTTGAAATTGAAACACCTTCATTAAGAATTGAGGAACCTATAAGAACTGGAATTTCACCATTATTAAATTTTTTAATTATTTCTATTCTTTTATTAAGTGGGTCGTCGCCTTTTAGATAAACAGCTCCTGGGATTGTTTCTTCCAACTCTTTCCCGTGCTCTAAGATTCTTGTAAGAATACAAATATAGCCACCTTCTCTGTGCTGTTCTACAATATCTCTAATTATATTATTTCTTGTTTTATTATGAACAATTCCTAAATCATTAGCAGATGGATAATCGAAAGTTTCTGGGCATTCAACTTCAACAAGTTTTATTTTTGCTTTTGCCATTACACCATTATCTGTCAGCTCTTTTGATTTAATTTGTATTCCAATACTTCCAAACTGTTGTCTTATTTTAGCAAAGTCTAACAACTTACCGTTTGACGGTGAAGCTGAAAAACCATACTTTAATGGACAACCAAATGATGCATAGAAATCTTGAAATGTTTTTGAAGAATGCTTATGAACTTCATCAGCTAATATCATTTGAAATCTTGAAACATCTAATTTCTTTACAGACTGAATTGTTGAAACCATACAATAACCTTGTCTTACACCGCTACCAGAACAGAAACCACAATCAATTCCTTTTTCTCTAAAGTCTTGTGCAAGCTGAGCGCCAAGAGTTGCTCTATCAGTAATAATAAGAGTTGGTAAGTTTGTAAGTTTTAACCAAGCTGCCATAATTGAAGATTTACCAGCAGATGTTGGTGCACAAATAATAGTTTTGTTTGTTTTTAATAAAGTTTTTAAAGCTCTTACTTGATGGTCTACATAATCAAAGTTTGGCAAAAATGATTTTAATTCATCGTCTGTCCACTCTTTTTCTTGAAAATCAAAATGTGTTCTTTTATCTTCGAAAGAACCTACTTTTATATCATTATTTTTACAAAATAAAATAATTTCTTTTGCCAAACCAGCAAATCCAACTAATCTTCCTTTTATGTTTTTCATTAATGGGACATGTTTTAATTTCTTAATGTCATAGCCACCTCTTGAGAAGCAGGCAGAGTTATCATCATATGTCTGAAATTTTTCTATCTTTTTTAATTCTTTACTATCATTACTGCTTATTTGAATAGTAGCATCTGTTAAAATTATATCTATCATAACTAAATAAGTATACAACTAATAAAAAACTTTGTCAATAAAAAAGGCTGGTTTAAAACCAGCCTTTACGCTATAATACATTACTTATTGCTCTCGCGTTTCCTTTTTCTTTCGTTAATGTTTTGGCTACAATCGTTGATAAACCGCCGTAAACATAAGCTCTCCATTTTGGATTATTCTCATCATCCCCAAACTTTGAATTTGCTATTTTTGATAATCTATCGAAACTTTTTTGAGATTTATCTGATTTCAAGTAATCTTTTATTTTCTCTCTTGAAACATGTGTATCAAATTTTGTAGCACATTTATTTTGTATCTGTGATACAAGTCTTTCATTTCCAGGTGTAGCTCCGTTGGAATAATCCCAATAAGTTTTTCCTTTATCTATATATGAACCTTTTTCGTTTCCTTTATATCCTTGACGATGTTTGTAGGATCTTTTTTCGAGAATTAAGCTTTCTGTTATTTCTACAACTTTATTGAATTCCATACTAATACCCGAAATAAGTTGTCTGAGGTTGAGACTGAACAGGAGTAGAAGTAAACTCTATTTCTACTTTTTTTGGCTGTTCTTCTTGTTCATCTTCAGAACTTTTTTGTTCCTCTTTTGTTTCTTCATTACCAAAAATACCATCTAAGTATTTTTTATATATTTCCAAAGCATTTAAAGAAGCGTTCTTTAAAGCTGCGAAAAGTTCTTTTTTATCTTCGTCTGAAAACTCTGGTTGGCTTTCTGACTCTTCTCTTGAGCATAAGCAGCCATTCGTAATTATTGAACCATCTGCTATACTAACAGCATTTCTTTGAACATTCTCTAAGAAATTTGATTTTACATTATTAAATGTTGTCGTAAATCTTGAGCTAAGAGATTTAGCTAAAAATCTATTTTTTAGTTCTTCTGCTGAATTTGTACTACCTAAAATTTGTTCAATTGTCATACAATCTCCTTAGTAATTAAACATTGCCTGTCCAGGCTTTTGTTCAACTACGTGTTCTGCTGGTGTCTTTTTTTCATCTTTTGGGTCATCTTGCGCTTCTTCACTAGAAGAACCTTCTGGCGCTTTTGCAATTTCTTCTTTTTCACCAGATTGCTTATCCGCTTCTACAGATGCTTGTTTCTCAACATCAAACAATTCTTCAACTTCTCGCTTCATTTCTTTGTATGAATCGTAAGCAACTTTTGAAAGTTCTGAAATTAATTTGTTTTTTTCTTCGTCTGAAATTTTTGCACTCATTATTGAAGTTATATTATCTCTTAATTGCCAATCACAATCTATTTTTATACCTGTGTTTATTTTTGAGATTGCTAGCTTCTTCATTATTTTAGAATTTATTACTGGTTTAGAAGCATTACTTTCAATTGCTTGTCTAACCACATCTAATGCTATCATATTCATTTTTACGTCCTAATTTTAACTTGAACTTTCGTAACTACTAATAGTATTATTAAGAACGGACATTTTTGTCGTGACTTGCGACAATTTTGTCCGTTCGGTGCAACAATAAAAAAGGCTGGGTGTTTACCCAGCCTGTAATAAACTATTTAGTAAATTAGAAACTCAAGAGTTCAACACACTCTTTAACTGTTCCTACGTCTGTTGCTCCAGAATCTTTAGATGTATCCAAAGCATCTTTCAAAGCGTTGATTTTTGATACCAATTTTTCATCAGTAATTTTATCAAGTGCCTTATCCAAAGCGTCTTTCAAAGCATCTATATCTTTATCTGAAGTTTCAAGAGAAGCATCTGCTCCTTCTTCTCCACCTTCATCTTCTTCAAACAACATTTTTGATTCAGAAAGATATTCACTTTCAGAAACGATTTCTTCAATTGCTTCAAGAATTGCTTTTTTGTTGTCGAACAAATCTTTGTCGGCTACAAGTGCTTTTCCAACAAACTCTTTGAAAGCCAAATCTTCCAAAGCAAGGATAACTGAATTCTCTTCAAGAACTTCTTCCATTAAAGAAGAGTCTCCCTCTAGAAGTTCAGCAGCAGCATTCATAAATGCTTCTTTAAATGTTTTATCTTTTGAAAGAACTTCTGCTTTTGCTTTTGCGTTAGCAACGATTGTTCTATCTTCATCTTCGTCGATAATAGAAACTTTAACTGGTGTTTCCCAGTCGAAGAATTTAATAGAACTTGTAGGAGATTCAGTTAAATATTCCTGATATCTCTTGAAGAATGGCATATCTGCTACATCTCCAATTTCTTCGTTAATTCCATAAAGTTCTGTGTAGTTTGCAACGTCATTTCTCTTAGAAGCCAAAGCCTCAACAATACTTTCGTTAAGTTCTGTGTTGTTTGCTTCAGAGTCATTTTCGTAAGCTTCTGCGATAGCAGCTACGTCATAACCGTCGTCCTGAAAATAGTTGTTAATTGCTTCTCTAAGTTCTGCTTTGTCGTTAACAACTTCAACCTGTTCGTAGTTTTCAACTGTAAGTGTCTTTCCGTCAAAATTATAATCTGCCAAGTAAATAGCACCGCTGTTATGGTCTGCCATAAGCAACTTATCGTTGTAGCTTTCAAGGAGAACAGCGTTTGCTGATTCGTTGATTAAAGATCTGCAAAGTTTCTCCAAATTTTTATTACTGTATAGAATATAATTCGACAATTTGCTGTTTGTAATTTCCATTATATAATCTCCTAAATTACTATAAATTTAACTTATGTATTGACAAAAAATTTTTTAAAAGTATCATAAAAATATGACTCGTGAAATTACATTAGAAGAAATACCAGAAATGTATAGAAATACTTTGGCTTGTACTGCAGCTCAAATAATAAAAAAGCACGGGACATCTGCTTATGTTTCCGTGCCTTCTGAAAAACAAAGTTTTTATTATATTTTATGGGCTGGCTTAAACCAAGAACAACAGCTTGAAGAATGTTATTTTCTTTCAAATGACTTTGTAAGCCGAAATATTTTAATTAATCGTTAATTTTTGTAGAGTTTTAATTAAGTCAATAGATTTTCTTTTTATAACATTAAATCTTCCCTTAATAACATCAATCTTTTCGATTTCAAAATCTTTTCTATAATCTTCTTTAATCGAAAGATTCTCTACAACTACCTTATTATCTCCAACAGACTTAACTGTTAAAATATCCCCTCTTTCTAAATCTTTATAAATTTCTAGTAAAGGTGAATTATCCCTTTTAAGCATATCTTTGCTTTCTTTTGAAGTAGCGTAAGGTCTTGTCATCTCTACACCTTCGATAATAATATTTTTATTCTCTTTTGGGTCATCCGCATGCGGATATTCTGTCCTGAGAGTTTCAATAATATCACCCTCTTCAATAATAGGAATTTGCTTTTCTAGCCTATTTAAAATTTCACAAATTGTATTTTTACTTTTCATTCTATTTTAACTTTCTTGTAATTTCCTCTGTAATTAATCTTGAAGATTTTGAAGAAGAAGGACCAGTTCTCTTCTTTGGTTTACCATAAATTGTAAACTCTTTATCTGAGAAGTTCAAACCACCCAACTCATTTTCATAATAAATAGAAGAAGCAACTGTATTTGTTGTTTCTTTTTCTTCTGATATTAAAAGTTCTCTAACTTTAGCCAAGAACTCATTATTATTTAAATCTTCTTCAACTAAAAGTTTTTCCTTTCTTGCTGCAACATCTTTCTTGTATTCTTCCAAAGCTTCCATTAATTTAGCATAATCTTCTTTATGCTCTATTAACACATCTTTTCCAAATACTTTTACCATCTTTTCTGGTGTAAGCTCTTCAGTAACAACAGACATAGCTGGCATTGGCATATTAGCGCCCGCATCCATTGGAGCACCCATTCCGCCACCTACTGGCATTCCGCCACCCATTCCCATATCCATTCCCATACCACCTTGCATAGCGGCTAGGCTAGAAGCTTCGATATCTTTTTGAAGATTAATGTCTGCAATTTCTTTCTTTGACATTTTCATTACATATTTAAGAATAAAATCTTTAGGGAACAAACCAGTTCCAAGCATTGTAGAAATAAGAGAAATCTTTTGATTAAGATACTCAATATCCATAATCTCTTTTACATTAGAAGGAGGTGTTAATTCAAGTTTAAAGTTTTTTAAATCTGCTTTTTTCTTTTTCTTAAAGAATAGTTCAATAGCCGCTATTTTTGTAAGTCCTTCTTCTACATAATACTGAACACGTTCAACGAATCTTGCAAACTTAACGTCCTGCATAGCAAGTGAACCTTTACCAGCCATTCCACTTCCTTGGTCTGAAGTGAATCCTAAATACTCAGGTGGAATATTAAGAGTCCAAAGAAGTTCATCTCTGAAGTGTCTAATATCGTCAATATTATTTAATGCATTTCCTGGTGCAAGGGTTGTAATTTCTGTTCCCTGTTGTCCCTCTCTAACTGGAACGAAAATATCCTGTGTTAATGAAAGAGCGGCTGCTTGCTTATTGATTCTACCTTGGTCGTCCATTATTTGATTAGAACGATAATTGTCCTTAATCTTTCTAATCGCCCTCATTGCTTCGGTTGTAGACAAGTTTCCAACATCAATTTTAAATACACGTCTTTCTGGAACACGAGCAAGACGATAAATCATCATAGCGTCTTCAAGCATTGTGTATCTTTTATATGTTTGAATTCCTGGGTCTAACAAAGAACCACCATAAGGCAAGAATTTTTTATTTGCAATTTTAAAGTGAATAATTTGCCAAGGCTGTAGTTTATAAACTACTTCTGTTTGCTGTCTTCTTGAATCTGTTCCAGTTAAATAATCTGTATCAGAATCAAGAGTTGTTTTGTATGTATAGAAAGCTAATTTTCCATTTTTTTCAATTCTGTTTACTTTATGTGGCTCAAGATATCTAATTCTTGCAACCATTGTTGGGTGCTCATAATCATCTGGAATTATCTCGTAGAAATTATCACCCTTTTTTATTGTTTCAAAAATAATAGACCAAAGTTCTTTATTAAGATTTAGTCTTTCATGGAACAATTCTTCAAGAATTTCTTTTATATCTTCATCATCAGAATAAACTTTAACAGTATCGCCGTCTGTGTTCTTCTGACAAGCATCGTCAGCAATTACTTGTAATCCTCTATGTAAGAATGGACAAGAGTCCATTTCTTCAAACAATTGATAATAACTATATCTATTTTCTTGTAAGTTTGGATTAGTGTTTAAAGTATTATTCTGAGAGCCATAAAGTTCACCAAAGGCTTGTGATTCAAAACCGCCATAAGAATTAAATTCTTGACTTAATTCTTTTATTTCTTTTTTTGGTAATTCAACCTTAGCGGTTTCTGGTATATCTTGTTGAACATCAATTCTCTGCTGAACTGCTTGTGCTGCTCTATAATTTACATTTACTTCCTTTCCGTCTACAATCATTACTAAGTTCCTTTAAATTTAACTTAGTTTTAATCGTCGGTTCCTTCTATAATTTCTCCATCATTTGAAGCATTCTCGTCTATTTCTTGGTTAATTTCGATAGAATTAACAACCTCTTCGTTATTTACTGGTGTGCTTTCTGTATTATTATTATCGTTCTCTGTTAAGTCTAATGCAGATTCTTCTTTAATTTCATTTTTTCTAGCCATAAACTTCTCAGTGAATGTAATATAATCAGGATTGTTTTCTTTTTGGTAGTAATGGTCGTCAGCAGATAAAAGACGATCTACCCATAACTTTCTATTAACCTCAAACTCCTCATTGTCTGTAACTAATGTGCTTAAATATTCCGCAGCCTGTTTAAATAAACCAAAATCTACTAATACACCAACGGTTGCAAAAGGCATAACTAATTGATAATTATACTCAAATGTTCCAATAGCATCACCCATACAATCTTTGAAATACTCTTTTATATAATTATTCCAATCCAAGCCTATTAATCTGGTTGCGTAATAAGCGTTTTTTCTCTCTTCTGGAGAGTTTGTGTCAAAATTTCCTTTTAAATATTCTTCTCTATTAAATTGCATTTATTCCTCCAATGTTTGAACTTTTATAGAAAAAGTTTGATAACTACTTTGCATATCTTGTGTTGTAAAATATTCTTCTGGTTCTCCTTCAACTCTAAAGCTTAAAGGTGGGATAATTTTTTCAGCAACATCTTCATTGCTAAATCCCATAAGGTTTACAGTATTACCATCCGCATAGACTCCAATATAATATTCATAAATTCCATCTAATATATCTTCGTTTACAAATATTATTTGTTTTTCTTTAAGTCCATTAGTTCCAGTCTGGGCAACAAGCCTAAAAGTATTTGTTCCTTGAATTCTTCTGTAAATTTTTATTTTACAATTCATGTAAGTTTCATTAATTATACCAAGAACAACTTTGGTATTTAATGTCATTTTAAATTTGCCATAAAAATTAAGCCTTGTAAAATATGTATACCCAGAAGGGCCAGAAAAATAAGAGTTGCCCCTTGCTGCAACAACTTGTGAAAATGTTTCTATTTCAGATAAAAAAGTTTCAGAAGGATTAATTTTTAAAATCAGCTTCTTTGTTGTTCTTGGCTCTAATTGTTCAATTGTTAAACTGTAAATTCTTACAGCTCCACCTTTTGAAGCAATTATAAAGTCTTCGGTTCCACCATTAGTAGTAAACACAGCAGATTTTGCTGTTCCACCTGGAGCTATAGTTATTGTTTCCAGCACAGTTCCACTTACAGTTTTTAAAATAAAATCCCTTGAGTTTTCACTAGAAGTAGAAGTAGCCCAAACTGTTATTCTAAGATTTCCAGAGTTTTTTATTCTAAATAAATCATTAGAATTTTGTATTTGCAAAAATCTACCAGTAGCAACATAAGAATTTGCAGTTGCCACAAATACAACAAAGGCGCTTAAATATTTTCCATAATTGTTCTGCAAAGAAGTTGAGAAACCATAGTTTACATTTGCAAAATCAAAACTACTATTTTCGCCGACTGATGCGTCAAGAACTTCCTTTGTGAGATTTTTAACTTCTATGGCATCATATAAATAATCAAAATTTGCAGAATCTCTATCAGTCTTCATTTTTCACCTACTTTGTTATAGAAAAATAAACATAAAACGAACCATTATTTACCAAGTCACTAGCAGGAATTGTGATTAAAGGGTTGTCCATATCTATATGTCTAGTAGAATAAACATTAAATGGTGGAGTTACATTTATGTCTTGAGCAGCCCAAGCTCTATATCCCATCATTTGTGCCCAGTCTGTAGTTACCGCAGCTCCAGCAAGTCCAATATAATATCTTTCTCCAGCTTTAATCTTTTCAGTTGCACCTTTGCAAACTGCTTGCAATTTATTATTATTTCTAATTTCACTCATACTAAACAAATCAGAATAAGCTATTACAGTTGCAGAGTTGTCATCATTTAGTTTTAAAACTAAGAATCTACAGTTTGTCATATTACCAGTAGATGAATAAGCTGTAAAAATAGTATGGTCTTCAACAAAAGAAAATCCATTTGAAGGTATGAAAGAACTTCCGATAAATGTAATAGAGCCAGACTGATAAGTTGGAGTTTCTTCGCCTTGCATACTTGCCAATGGAAGTGTTTCCAAATATTCAGCTTCATAATCTGCTGGTGAGTATGCTATTAAAACTTTTTTATCTTCGTCTTCAGGATTAAAAGAAATTTTAATGCCAGAGCCAGCAGTTGTCGCTATTTTATTAATAAGATAGTCTGGTTCTTCATCAGTAAAGTCTACGGCTACTTTATCACCATTACCACTTCCATTTACATGAAGTGTTACTTTGCTTAAGCCATCATAATCATTTGGGTCGAACACATACTCATAATCACCGTTTTCTGTTATTTCTTCTTCTATCTCTTGAAGTGTTAGCGCAATTGGTGTTGCTTCGTGCCACTCTTTATTAGAGTTCATTAAATAAAATTTCCTGCTAGAAATAACAAAGGCGCGGCACCCCATTATTTCATCTTCTTTTTCGGAAAGAGTATTTAGGTCATCAAGAGAATCAGCGATATAATAGTTTAATTTCCCCTTAAATGTTTTAACCTGCTTTAATAAATTGTATGCCATATT
>Ga0326511_10001094_pt1 | contig 22957 bp, 33 predicted proteins | sample 0_2496_0518_D_FD_203701 | JGI IMG/M metagenome (GOLD analysis project Ga0326511, IMG submission 203701) | Bovine rumen microbial communities from UC Davis, California, United States - 0_2496_0518 | ecosystem: Host-associated > Mammals > Digestive system > Stomach > Rumen | place: USA...
ACCGGGATATGCTCGGCGCGGACGTGCAGGTGCTGCAGGCCATCCTGCTGGCGCGGGGCTACGCCGTGGGAGGCGTGACCGGGATCTTCGACAACCGGACGCGGAACGCGGTGCTGTCCTTTCAGGCCGACAGCGGGCTCACGACCGACGGCGTGGTCGGGCCCGTGACATGGCGGGCGCTGGGGGTGAGGACATGAGCGTCACGATAACGGCGCAGACGGTCATCACGACGGCGGCGCTGATCGCAGCCGTGGGGGCCATCCTCGCGCTCTACAACAGGGGATACAATTTCGTGAAGAGACAGGACAGACAGGACACGGAGCTGGCCGCGATCCGGGCGGAGCAGAAGATCCTGACGGTGGGGCTGCTTGCCTGCCTGAAGGGCCTGCACGAGCAGGGCTGCAACGGGCCTGTGACGGAGGCCATCCACATGATGGAACAGCATCTGAATGAGGAGGCGCACAGATGAAACTGCCGGACAAGGTTTATGACATTCTCAAATGGATCACGATGATCGTGCTCCCGGCGCTGGCCACGGCGTATGTCGGGCTGGCGTCGATCTGGGGCTGGCCGTTCGCGGACGAGGTGGCCAAGACCACGGCGGTGGTCTGCACGCTGCTCGGAGCGCTGCTCGGCATCAGCACCGCGCAGTACAACAAGGAAGACCGGGAAGATAAGGATATCTGAGGCCTCGGCCTGAAGGAGAGAGACATGGCAAGCTTCGAGGACGCTTACAAACAGTACACCGAAGGCGGGCAGGGGCAGGCCGTCGCACAGATCTACGACGCCCAGCAGAACGCGAACCTCGCCCGGATGGAGGAGGAGTATAACCGCGCCAGAGGGCAGGCGGAGGCCAACGCCGCGAAGGTCCCGCAGACCTATCAGGCGCAGGCGAACGACCTGAACGCGCAGGCGGAACGGCAGCGGCGCAACTTCAACATGGCCGCGCAGGCCAACGGCCTGAACACCGGCACTGGGGCGCAGGCCCAGCTCGCCCAGAACGCGGCCTACCAGAGGGCCTACGGCCAGATCGGAGCCGCGCAGGCGAACGCCGAGACGGAGGCGCAGCGACAGCTTGCCGATATGGAAGCCGCCTACCGCAGCCAGGTCAACGCCGCGATGGCGCAGGGGGACTACCAGAAGGCCACCGCCCTGCTGCAGGGCTACCAGAACGACCGCGACCGGCAGCTCGCGGAGGCGCAGCGGCTCGCGGCCTACGGGATCTTCGACGGCTACACCAACATCTACGGCGACAACACCACCAACGCGATGCGGACGATGTGGCAGGCGCAGAACCCGGACCTCGCCTACCGGACGGGTGCGATCACGGCGGAGGACTACCGCCGCATGACCGGCCAGTGGCCAGCCGGGTACACGCCTCCCGTGACGGCGGGCGGCGGCGTGTACTATGCCGCGCCGCAGACGAAGGGCAAGGACAAGGATAAGGACACCGGGACCGGGAACGGGACGGCGACGGGCGTCAGCAACGGGCTTCAGCAGGCCCGGCAGGACATCGCGAAGGGCGGCGCGAACGCGAAAACGGCGGAGGCCTATCTGAGATATCTGCAGGGCCTCGGCGTCGGCACGGGCACGGGCGGCACGTCGGGCGGAAACGGACGGAAGGGATGACGGCACGCCGCCGGGAGTGAGGAAGACACATGGCGAGAAAAAACGTACTGAGCTACGATGAATTCAAGCGGCAGCGGGAAGAGGAGGAGCGGCAGCGGGCGGCGCAGGAGACACAGCCCGCCCCCGCTCCGGCCCCGGCCCCCGCGCCGCAGACGACGCTGGACCGGACGGCGGGGATGCTGGCCGCGCCCAGCTTCGAGTGGGTATCCGGAGCCCCGACGGACCAGAGCGGGAACACCCTCCAGCCGCAGCTGATGGCGACGCCGCAGAACACGCCGGACACGGTCCGCTCCAAGCTCGCGCAGAACGCGCCGGACCAGAGCACGGTGGGCGCGGCGCTGGAGACCATCCGCAGCGGGCGGATCCTGAGCTACGACGAGTTCCGGCAGGCGCAGCAGGACTACCTGAAGGGGAAGCCGCAGCAGACCGCGCTGGACGAGACGGCGAGCCTCCTCGCCGGGCAGCCGGAGCAGACCCCGGCCACGGAGACGACCCCGGAGAAGAAAGAGGAGCCCGGGGCCGCCGCGGAGCCGGCGGCCCCGAAGCCCGGCACGGCTGCCTTCGAGCAGCAGCAGCAGGAGAAGCAGTACCTTCAGGCCCAGCGCACCGCCCTTCAGACGCAGCTCGCGGGGCTCATCGACAACCAGATGCGCCTCGGCAAGATCGGCGAGGAGGACTACACCGCCGAGGACTACGCCCGGGACTATGCCCTCGCCGAGGAGATCGAGAAGCAGATCGCGGAGCTGGACGAGGAGATCAAGGCCCGGCAGCGCGACGTCAACGTCGTGGAGGCCGCGGGCACGACCGTGATGAGCGGCCTCCAGCAGGCCGGTCTCGGCGTGACGAAGGCCCTCGACTGGCTGGCCGGTGAGAACTCCGCGCCGTGGTTCTTCGTGAAGGAGGCCGCGCCGATGTTCGGCCTCGACCTCGAGGGGAAGAACCCGGTGAGCGCCCTGCGGCGGCGGGGCGAGAACGATGTGGCCTACTGGCACAACCGCTCCGCTGAATCCGTGGAGGGCAACGACCTCTGGGAGAAGATCCAGCGGCACGGGGAGTCCATCTCCGCGAGCGCCCCCTTCGTGGTGCTGAACCTCATGACGGCGGGCGGCGCCGCGGCGGCGGGAGCCACGACGCAGGGGCTGGAGTATCTCGCGAGTCTCGGGGAGGCCTCCTCCGGCTTTCAGGCTCTCAGCACGATGGCCGCGCAGGGCATCAGGACGCTGGCCGCGAACCCCTCGGCGGAGTACAGCTTCATCAGCACCTTCGGCCAGAGCTACTACGACGCGATAGAGGACGGCGCGTCCCCTGTGGAGGCAACGCTCTACGCCGCGACGAACGGCGCCTTCAACGCCATGATCGAGGTCGGCGGCGCGGACGAGGCCCTCGGCGGTATGCAGAACGTGCCGAAGGACGTGCGGGACGCCATGATGGCAGGCGATACGAGCCTGCTGCTGAAATGGGTGAAGGAAGTCGGGCAGGAGATCGGCGAAGAGGAATTTCAGGGCTTCATGGAGAGCGGCCTGAAGGGCATCTATCAGGATGTCCCCGTCTTCTCCACCGAGGACGAGAACGCGATCTTCAACCCGCAGAAGATGCTCCAGACGGCGAAGGACACCGCCATCGACGCGGGCATCATGGTCGGCGGCAACATGGCCCTCGATCGGGCCCTGAGCGGCACCGGGCGCGACGCCGGGATCCAGACCGGGACGCAGCGGACGGCCCCGGCGACCCAGACCGCCGTCGGCGCTCCGGCAGGAGCCGCGGCGGCAGCGGAGGGCAGCAGCGCGGGCGGAACCGGCACGGCGGCGGCGACCCCCACGGCGAACCGGACGGCACAGGTGCGGGACGCGGTGAACGGGGAGGGGGCCTACACCGGCCTCGACCCGCAGCAGCGCCTCAGCTGGCTCAAGGTCCTCGACCCCGAGGGGAACTGGCAGCTCCGGGACGGCGAGCTTGTCCAGGTATCCACAGAGACGCAGGGGGAGGCCGCAGGCGCGACGGGAGCGGCGGACACGGAGACGGCAGCCCCCGACACGGAGGACGCCCTCGCCCAGACCGTGAACACCCTGACGGAGACCGGCACGGCGGGCGGCGCGGCAGGAGCGGCCGAGGGTACGGCGGCGGGAGCCGTCGGAGCCGCGGGAACGGCAGCGGGCAACGCCGAGACCCGGACCCCGACGAGAGTGACCCCCGTGATCCACGGGACCAACACCCCGGCCCGGACGGCAGGGGCGGCAGCCGGAGAAACGACCGGAGCCGCAGGAGGCGCAGGAGCGCCCGCAGGAGCGCCGACAGCCACGCATGGTACAGAGACAGCGGAAGAGACCCGAAACGACACCACAGAGGCTCCTCGCGAGTTAAACTCCGAAGAGACGGCGGAAGGCGGGCGCACGCCCGGCACCGGCACCCGGAACGAGTCCGAGAGGACCGGGGAGGAGGCCCTCCGGAACACGGAGGAGCAGACCGACGAGGGGACCGGCCCCGTCCGGGAGGCGGAGGAGCCCACCGGGCAGGAGGTCAGCGAGGCCACCGAGACCGGCGAGAGCGAACAGAACACGCAGAGCGGCCTCCGCAACGAGTCTGACCGCACCGAGCAGGGCGAGCTCACGAACCGCTCTGAAGAGGAGACGACGGAGCGGGAGACCGCGAAGGCCGAGGAGCCGACGGGCGACGTATCGCAGCAGAACGAGGGGGAGACCGGAGAGCCGGAGGACCTGAGGAACGCTCAGGAGCCCACCGGCGAGACGGAGGACCGGACGGACACCGAGACTGGCACCGAGGAGGAGACCGAGACCCGGAACGAGCTCCCGGAGGAGACCGGGAGGGAAACGGGCAAGGGCACCGACACCCGGACCGAGACCGAGACCGATACAAATACCGAGACCGAGACAGAGGCCCGGACCGGCACGGAGACGACACCGGCGACGGTGGCCGGGACCGAGCTCGAGGGCGTGATGACCGACGAGGAGGTCGAGGCCGTCCGCAGCATGGCACCGACGGAGCAGCAGGTCCTCGCCCTCGCCGACGCGAGAGGGCTGACCGCGCAGCAGACAAGGGCGCTGGCGGACGCGGTGGGGATCCGGCTGAGCCCGGACGCGACGCTGCGGGACGGCACCCGCGTCATGCCGACGGGGAGCGGCACCCAGACCCGGACGCAGACCAACGAGGGCGGCGGCAGCCGCGAGGCCCCCGGACAGGGGACCGTGGACCCGGCCGGCGCGGAGCAGACCGGCACCGGCGGCACCGGCACGGACGGCCAGCCCGGCGGGCGGCTCAACGTGACCGTCCCAACCCCCCCGGCGAACCGGGGCGGGAAGCTCTCCCGGTACTGGACGAACACCCTCCGGAAGATGGAGACGAAGGCCGGGATCCCCGGCGAGTCCCCGCTCAGGACCATGTCGGTCAGCGAGGCGGAGAGCCTCGCCCGGGGCGCGTCCCTGCTGAAGGACGACGCGCAGCGGACCGTGGAGGAGCTCACCGAGGCCACCGCGTGGAACGGCGCCCAGAACGACGCCGCGCACATCGTCCTCGCGGATCTCTACCGTCAGGGCCGCAAGACCGGCGACTGGGGCGCTTACCGCGCATGGCGGAAGATCGTGCAGGCGCACATCTCCGACACGGCGCGAGGACTTCAGGCCACGGCCAAGCACACCAAGAACGGAATGGACACGGCCATGGAGGCGCTGGACAACCTCGAGAATAACCGGAACGCCTCTCAGGAGGAGAAGGCCGCCGCCGAGGACGACATCACCGAGGCCGGGGAGGAGCTCACGGACATCGAGGAGAGTCAGGACATCGACGCGCTGCGCGACCTGATCGAGAAGCTCTCCAGAAAGCGCAGAACAGGGACCTTCGTCAAGGGGCGCTTCCGGAAGATCCTGAACGGCATCGACGACTGGGACTACCTCCACGGGTACGCCGCCCGGCAGATCCTCGCCCTCGCGAACGACGCGGGCTACAAACCGGACCTCGGCGCCGCCATCAAGACGTGGCAGGTGAACGCGCAGCTCTCCCGGCTCACGACCTTCCTCCGGAACATCGGCGGCAACGTGGTCTTCGGGCTGCAGGATACCCTGACGCAGAACGGCTTCGCCGTGGCGCTGGACCACCTCGCGGCAAAGTTCACGGGGCAGCGCACGGTCGGCGCGGACAGGACGTGGTTCTCCTCCACGGCGCGGAAGGCGTCGCGGGACGCGATGCTCCGCAGCGTGCTGGAGGTGGCCGGCGACATCGACATGGGGATCAGCACCAACAAGTACGGCACAGACGCGGGCGGCCGCACCTTCAAGATGAGCGGCGGCGCCTTCTCACGCTTCATGAGCCGCTGGGAGCAGCTGCTCGGCTACTCCCTGAGCACCTCCGACCGCACCTCCCGCGGGCAGATCGAGCAGGCGGTCTACGAAGGCATCAGGGCCGCGAACCCGACCATCGACGAGGAGACGGCGCGGGCTCTGGCGAAGGAGGAGGCGGACTACCGGCTCTTCCAGAACGAGGGCACGGCGCGGAACATCTCCAAGGGGCTGCACGACCTGATGAACCTCGCGGGCGTCGGCGGCGAGGTGACGAAGCACGGCAGGCAGGGAGGCTTCGGCCTCGGCGACCTCCTGAACCCCTACCCGGGCGTCCCGGCGAACCTCGCCGTGAAGGCCCTCGAGTACTCCCCGCTGAACACCATCAAGGGCGTCACGCAGTTCTTCCGGGCGCTCAACGCCGCGAAGAAGGCGGGGACCGGGATGGACGTGGCCACGCAGCACCGGGCCGTGATGAACGCGGCCAGAGGCCTCGCTGGCGCGCCGCTCATCATAGCGCTCACGGCGCTGTTCCGGACGGGCCTCGCGAAGAACACAGACGACGAGGACGACCCGGACGCGCTGGCCCAGATGCGGGCCGAGGGCCGGACCGGCGTCCAGATCAACCTCGACGCCATCGACCGCGCTCTCGCGGGCGGCAGCACGGAGTGGCAGAACGGGGACGACCTGATGAACATCGGCTTCCTTGAGCCCCTGAACGCCTTCCTCGCCATCGCCTCCATGATCAGCGACGAAGGGGAGGATGGCGACCTCTCCGTCTGGAGCCTGAGCAAGAAATACCTCGGCGGCGCGATGCAGAGCGTGATGGAGATGCCCGTGCTGGGCAACATCCAGAACGCCGTGAACACCTTCCAGTACTCCGAGGCGGAGGACCTCACCGGGAAGCTCGGGGATATGGCCGTGAGCCTCGCCGGGGACGCCGCGAGCGGCATGATCCCGGCGCCGGTCGGCCAGCTCGCGAGGACACGGGACGAGGTCTACCGCGACGTCACCGCCGATTCGGAGCTCGGCACCGTGATCAACAACCTCCTCAACGGGATCCCCGGAGCGCGGGAGACGCTGCCCGTGAAGCAGGACGTCTTCGGAAATCCGAAGGCCTACCCAGACAGCGAGCTGCAGCGCTTCCTCAACAATTTCGTCCTGCCCGGCTCGGTGACGGACCTGAACCAGACCCCGGTCAGCGCGGAGACGGAGCGCATCTACAACGCCACCGGCGACGCGAGGATCTACCCAGACCGGAACGGCCCGAAGAGCATCACCGCGGAAGGGGAGAAGTACCCGCTCACGGCGGCGGAGCGGCAGAGCGTCCACAAAGCCTACGGCCAGCTCTGCGAGGAGTCCTACGCGAAGCTCTTCGGCGAGGCCTACGACTGGCTCACGGACGAGCAGAAGGTGCAGGCCGCGACGTCCATCAAGGGCTACGCCATGTTCGCCGCGAAGAAGGACTTCATGGACACCGCGCACAACATTGACCTCACGAACCAGACCTACGACAAGATGTGGGAGGCCGTGCAGGGCGGAGCGGACCTCGTGGATCTCATCGTCTCCAAGCTCGGGGACGGCACCGCGAAGCTCTCGAGCGGCATCACGTCGGGCTATGTGCTGCGGGAGGCCGGGGTGCCGGAGGACACGGCGCAGACGATGCTCCGTGCCATCAACACCGACAAGAAAAACGGCATCACGCAGGGAGAGCTCTTCGCCTACTGGCAGCAGCACCCGCTGGACGAGCAGTACATTCAGGCGCTCTGGGAGCAGAGCGGCTGGGACACCGGCTGGGACGAGTACAAGGCCAAGAAGACCAAAAAGAAATAGCCAGGACACACGCAGAGAGGGCGGGACCGTCTGGTCCCGCCCTCAGTCTTTTTTCGTTTCGTGGCCCGTGTACTCGTCTATTGAGAGGCCGAGCGCGTCGGCCAGCAGCTCCACCGTGACGATGTTGCCGCACCGTGCGTCCCGCTCGAGGGCGCCGATGTGGGAGAAGGCCACCCCGCTCCGTTCGGCCAGCTCCCGCAGCGTCAGGCCCGCCGCCTCCCGCGCCCGGCGCATGTGCCCGCCCCGGGTCATTCCTCTCCCCGGGCAGCTGCCAGCGCCCGGCGCAGCCGTGTGTTTTCCGCCCGCTCCGTCTGGAGCTGCCGCTTCAGATCGGCGTTGTCGGCCTTCATGCCCCGGATCTGCTGGTCGAGCATCTGCGGGGACAGCCGCTGCAGGTACACATCGGCGATATAGCGGCTCTGCAGCAGCCGCTGCAGCTCCTCCTCGGCGTTCTTCGTCTTGTCATCCATCGGCTTCCGTCTCCTCCTCCTCCGGTAGCCCCGGCAGGGGCATCCAGTACTCTACCTCAAAACCACCGACAGCAGCGGCTTGTGGCAGGTCGTCCACCCAGCTCTCCTCGCCCGGGTCGAACTCCAAGATCGCGTAGAACAGCCCGGCGGCGCGGAAGCCTTTTGCCCTCCACAGCACCAGATACTCATCCTGCCGCTCCGGCAGTCGCTCCGCTGCTGGAATCCACTCCGTTTCGGGTTCTTCGTTCATCAGGGCAATAAGATTCTGCCGCTGTGCTTCGTGAAGTCGGCTCAGTTCCTCTATGGCATCGGCGGCTTTCATAAGCACGTCAAGCAATTCAGCGTTTTTGCTGAATTTTTCTGGAAGATAGACAGCTTCGCTTCTCAGCCGATTTACAAGATCGTCATACATCAGCTTTCCTCCTCTAAAAAAGCTTCCGTTTCTTTTGCTGCCCGGAGAACGTCTTCATAAGCGCAAATAAGATTGCGAAGGACCTTCCGACATTCCTTCAGTTCGAGATTGGCAAGCTCAAGCTCTGTTGCCGCTTTTGCAGCAAGCGCTCTATAATCCTTTGACCTGCGCTTGTCATTCGCGTAGTACCGAAAGTCTTGGATCGTTGCATCATACTTGTTACATTCCATCAACTTTCCTCCCTCATGTCAGCCCTCCCCGGTGTACGGCGATCCGTCGGCGTTTACCATGACGCACGTACCGCCGTTGCCTTTTCCGAAATACTGAACGCCTGTCGCGTTGTCGCGGTATATGGTGCAATAGCCGTCAGCGTAAATAAGCGACATCCTGTTGTCGTTCAAATCGTTTTCGAAGCGAGATTTGTTGTACGATACGCAGCCGCAAAGCACCAGAACGACGGCGATGCATAGGATGAAGCATAATGCTTTTTTCATGTTTACACTCCTTCGTTTCCTCCGGGCATCAAAACCGCCCGTCCGATAAGCTCGACCTCCTGCCGAGACTGCATCGTGTAGACATACGCCGTCCCTTGCATCGGCATCGGAACGCCGACCATGTAACGCACATCATCCCCGCACGGTGTCGCCCTCGTCACGATGCCGAGCGATCCACACCACTTGTGACGCTCATTAAATTGCACCACATCCCCGATTATCATTGTTCCTCCTTCACGTTTCTAAAATCCGAATGCCGTATTTATCCAGCATCCATTTTCGCTTGATGACATATGCATCCGTCCGAAAGCCCTTGCAGTCCTCCACGATCATTTTGCCGTCACGCTTATAGACATAGTCAGCCACATAGCTACAGGGGTACTCAATGACCTTCCCGCGCTTGACCTTCCCCTTCGGGCCGACCGTGTCCGGTTCTCTTTTCGTCGGCGACAGTTCAAATTTGACCTGCCGCTGAAGGTCGGTAATCATTCCAGCCCTCTGCATCAAAAGGAGTTCGTTATACCGCCGCTCTTCCCGTCTGCTGTCAAATCCGTTGCGTTTGACATTTCCGTATTTGCTCTGACTGAAGCTAAAACCGCTTGCTCCATCTGACCTTTTTCTCATCTGGGTATTTCTTCACCTCTCCGAAAAGCGTTATCTGCGTCTCCTCACGCGGTCTGGATGGCATGTTCCACGACACCCCCCCCGCATCACCGTCCCGCTCCCATCCGCTTGCCTTGAGGCTTGTACCCGGTTCTGAGCGCAATGTGTAAGTGATGACGCGCTTGTATCCCATCTCCCTTGCAACTCGCGCACAGGCTCCGTACAGCTTCGTGCAGGCATTGTATGTGCCGTCCGTGCAGACGCGCCTGACCTCTATCGTCAGTCCGTCGTCAAGCTTCCTCGCGACCGGCTGACCGGCGATTGCCACTCCACAGAGCCGGTCACCATCCCAACAGGCAAGGCTCCATTTGTGACCGTTGGTCGGCAGGTTGTGCCGGTGATGCTGGGCTACATAAGCATTGGCCTCTCGGAGCGTTATCGGTCTGATTTCCAAGCTCACACATCCACCCCGTATTCCTCTCTCAGCATTGCCAGAATCGTTTCGTAGTCGCTCCCGTCACCATTCATAACCAGCCAGTCAGCAAGTTCCTCGTCCGTCATAGCCCGGATGCGGTCGGCGTTTGACGGGTTCCTGTCTTCGCACGGCTCCGGCAGGACGCAGAATGACTCGCTCCGGTCATCGCTGAATTTCAGGCAGCGGTCTTCTGCCGTTCGATATATGCAACCTTTCATCTACCTTTCAACAACCTTTCATCTGTTTTCATCTGCAGGCGATGCGATCATTGCTGTGCCGCTGCCCAGCCGCGCTTTCCCGTGCCGCTGCTATGTCTCCCCTCGCTGTGCCGCCGCGTGGATCAGCACTTCCAAGCAATGCCGCTGCGGAGAGCCCGCCCCCCGAAGGGGGCGGACCGGACGGCCTCAGTCCTCGGTGAGCTCGTAGGTGAAGCGGCCCTTGCCGCTGTTGCGCCACTGGCCGATGCCGCGCAGCTCCCCGTAGTCCAGCCACTCCCGGACAGCCGGGACGTACTCCTCGCTCAGGCAGACGACGTCGAAATCCAGCGTCGCCCCCGCGGGGATCTCCTCGCTCATCGCGAGGGCCACGCGCTCGCCCTGCATGGTCTGGGCCCGCAGCGGCCGCTGGCAGTGGCCGAGCTCGCCCTTGAAGACGAAGGGGATCTCCCGGGGCTTGACGAAAATCAAGCCGTCGATGACCTTTTTATACGCGGTCAGCTTGGAAGACTCATTGACCTTCCTTTTCTTTCCGTCTTCTCCCTTGCCTCCTACGCGGGAGAGCATGGAGCAGGCGTCCTTGAAAAAGCCTTTGACCTGATAGTCGTACAGGAACGGCTGCCCGTCCTCGGTGCGTGGGAATCCGGTCATGCCCTTCTCCACGACGCCGTCGACGCCGAGGGCCTCGATCTCCTCCTCCAGCGTCGCGCTGTTGGGGGCGTTTTTGCCAATAAAGTTGGTGTAGATCTCCTCGTCCATGGGCGAGGTGCCGAGGACCGCCTCGGTGAAGGTGAGTTTTACATGCAGGGTCTTTTTCATGGTTCGTTCTTCCTTTCTTCTTCTTCTTGGAGCCGCCGCAGCCGCTCCCAGTTGTCATAGAGCAGGTGGGTGTCATCCCGGCAGTCCTGCCGGTTGTCGTACAGGGAGCTTTTCGTGTACCAGCTCCCGCCGAGGATGTCGGGGGCGCACTCGTGGATCCCGTGGATCAGGCGCCCGTTCTCCGTCCGGAGCTGGTAGGCCGTCTCTTCGTCCGTGCCGAGGGCCGCGATCTGGCAGACGTGGGCCTTCACGACGTGCTCCTTGGCGTCCAACACATAGTATTCGGCGAACTCCAGCTCCGGATCCCGGGGATGTGGGAGATAGGCTTCGATCAGCTGACGCTCTCTGTCTGTCATCGCGCTCCCTCCAGCAGCAGCTCCACGACCTCCTCCGTGAAGCCCGCCTCGTAGCGGCGCGTCAGCAGCACCGTCTGCACCGGCCCGCTGCCCGACACCTGCAGCACCGTGTCGTAGGGCACCGTGCTCAGGATGTCGATCAGGCTCCCGACGGTGAGGGACCCGCCGGGGGCAGCCCGGGCAGGAACGGGGGGCTCCGGTGCCCTGGCTGCGGACGGCTTCGGCTCCTTAGGTTCCTTAGGTCTCTCCGGAGCGGGGGCCGCCTTGGGCGGCTCCAGTCCGGCGGCCCGTTTCGCGGCGTGGGCCCGGGCCTGCGCCTCGGAGATCTTCCGCTTCGTCTCCGGCGACATGGGCTTGCGCCGCCCGTCCGTCGGCAGCTCCTCCCCGTGCTCCGTCAGGATCTGTTTGATCCGGTCCTCGGAGCAGGTGTTGAGCTCCGCGAGGATCCTGATCTGCTTCTGCTTGTTCTTCGCCCGGCGGTAGTCGATGACGATCTCGGAGTCGTCCATGCGTTCGGTCACTGCGCCACCTCCTTCACGTCGTCGGGGGCCTCGCCGAGAATGAAGCGGGCCTTGGCCGTCTCCCAGAGCTTTGCGTTCGTCCTCATCGTGCGGATGAGCTCCGTCTGCATGGCCCCGATCCGGCGCTCCGCGTCCAGCTCCGCCTGCAGCTTCTCCAGCTCCTCGCGGAGCTTCCGGTTCTCGAAGGTCAGACTGTCGATGGCCACGGCCTGCTTATAGGTCTTGTCCCGGAGCTTCGCGCACTCCTCCTCGGCGTTGTCGTAGAGTCCCCGGTGGCAGGTGGCGTCCGCCTGAAGGCGGCGCCGCTCCCGCTCGCACTCCAGATACTTGCGCTGCCAGTAGCCGCACAACAACATCATGTTCCGACCCCTTTCTCCGCGCCCTCCCGGAAGAGCGCCGGGAAGAGCTTCCGCATCGTCTCCCAGTCCGCCGGAAGGTCGGCGAAGTCCGCGCCCTTCGTGCCGCAGATCACCACCGGCCCGACGAAGGTGACGCCCAGCATCCGGAAATTCGCCGGGTAGCCGCGCAGCCGTCCCTCCTCGCAGCAGAGGAGGCAGAGGTCGCGGGTCAGGTGGTAGGCCTCGATGTAGCCCCCGACGGCGTGCTGGAGGGCCTTCAGGGTGTTCGGCAGCTCCGCCTCGACGGGCAGCTGCCCGGGGACCTTCAGCAGCACGCGGATGTTCTTTTTCATCCCCGCACCTCGCTTTCAAACAGCGCGGTGTTGATCAGATACCGCAGCAGCTCCTGCGCCGTCGCGAAGCCCTCCTTCTCCATCAGACGGAGGACGGCGTCGTGCTCGTCGTCCGGGAGATACACCACAAGCCGGTGAGGCTTCGTGCGGACCGGCTTCTTCCGCTGCCTCCTGGGCTTGGAGGCGAGGCCGGGGTGGTCGCCGTAGGCCGTCCGGAGGATGGCCTCGGCCTCGTCGGTCAGCCTCACGCCGTATCGGTCCGGATGGCAGACCATGGAGTGGGTGGCTTTTGAGTAGGCCGGGTAGGCCGCCCGGATCGCGCCGATCATCTGACGGCTGCCGATCCCGGCCGCCTCGGCAAATTCGGGATAGTTGGGCATTTTTCACTTTCCTTTCTTGGCTTTTTCTGTGTGGAAGGGGGTGTAGGGCTCCTCGAAGGGGGAGATGTCGATCTCCACCCGGGGGAAGTCCTTGTTGTAGTAGACGCGGCTGCCGTCCGTGGAGGCGATGACGTCCCGGCTGTCGTCCGCGAGGATGAAGAAGCGGACGAGGATGTCGTGCGTCGCGGCCATGAGGTTGGTCAGGTCGACCCGCCGCCGGGTGGGCATGTAGTAGCGGCAGGTCACCGTCACCGGGCCCTCGATCGGGTCCCGCGGGGCGGGCTGCAGGTAGTAGGCGGCAGCCGTCTCATAGTCGATGTACTTCTGGTTCTGCATCAGGAAGGGCTTGCCGGTCTTCCGGTTCGTCACGATCTGGGTGTGGTTTTTCTTGGTGATGGGCGGGCCCGGGATCTCAAAGTGCCAGACCTTCACTTTCTGGGTTTTTCCTTGCAATGTCTCAGCTCGCCTCCCATTCCTTCCACGAAGTATCTGTTTATGCTCTTCTCCGCCCGGAGCTTGGTGTTGATGCGGTCGGCCTCCTCCCGCCAGCTCCGCTGCCACGCGGCGTAGCGCTCGCAGCTCCCGTGGCAGCCGAGGCGCCGCTCCCCGCAGTCCCTGCACGGGCCGCCCCTGTGCCTGCCGAACGGCAGGATCCCCGTCGGCACTATCTCTCCCTCCAGTTCACGGCCCCGGCGGGGGCCTCCAGAATGTACCCGGCGGCCCTCTCCCGGATCCGGCCCGCGATGGCGGGATCCAGCTGCCGGAGGACCCGCAGCGACAGCTCCGTGGAGAGCACGGTGCGCTTCCGGCGCTGGTTATACCGGGCGTTGATGATGGCGAATGCCAGATTGAGATCTCCCGGCGACGGCGCGCCGCTGGCCTTGAGGAAGTCGTCGATGTAAAGGACCGACGGCTCCAGATAGCGCCCCAGCTCCTCCTTGTACGTCGGGTCGTTGACCAGCGCCTTCAGCCGGGGGGCGTCCTCCCTCCAGAGCATGTACTTCGTGCTCTGCCCGGCGTCGATCAGACGGCGGCAGACGGCGGTCGCGAGGTGGGTCTTGCCGGTGCCGGGGGAGCCGGAGAGGAACAGCCAGGTCCCCGGCTCGCTCCTCAGATAGGCGATGGCGGCGGCCTTCGCGGTCCGGGTCCACTCGTCCGGCGTCTCGTATGTGGAGAAGCGGCAGCGGGACACCATGTCCTGCAGCCCCGAGGCCCGCAGCAGCCGCACCGAGCGGCGCTTGGCCATGCAGGAGCACTCCCGGACCAGCAGGCAGCCGGTCTCGTCCTCCGTGGCCACCGTGCCCCGGTTGAGGCAGAGCGGGCAGTCGATCCCGTCCTGCCGGTCAAGGGTCCCGGGCACCGCGTTGTAGCGCTCCGTCTGGGAGAGGGGCTTCACGTCCTTCACCCGGTCGAGGATGTCCGCCGGGGCCAGCAGCGGCAGCCACGCCCGGATGTCAGCCGCGGGCACTGGCCGCCTCCCGGATCTTGTCGCAGATGCTGTCGTAGTCCTTCTGCCTGATGTCCTTGGTGGACGCGTAGCCCGCCGCGATGATCACCTGCTTCGCCTCCGGTGTCGTCAGGCCGAGGCTGCCCGCGAGGGCGTAGATCCTCGTGATCTGCTTGGAGGTGATGGGGTCGTCGGGGCTGCTCTTCGTGATGGCCGAGGCCTGCTCCATGAAGGTGTCGTTCTCTATGTCCTGATAGAAGAGATCCGACAGCCCCGCAATGGCCAGCGCCGCGCCCACCAGCGCCCGCTTCTGGGCCATCTTCAGGGAGCCGTTCGCGGCGTCGGCGGCGCCCTTGAAGCCGTTCCGGGCCTCGGCGGTGTTGGCGTGGCCGTAGCTGTTGGAGACCACGATGCGCTCGCCGGAGGGGCTGAGCTTCACGAGGTCGCAGCGCACGGTGTAGGCGAAGTAGTCGCGGTCCTCCGTGCTGGAGACGACGGTGTACTGCTGCAGGAGCCCGCAGCCGAAGGCGATCTTCTCCGCGCCCGCCTTCAGGAGGACGGGCTTGTCGAAGGCCTTTTTGCCGGTCTTTTTTATGATGGGGTTGTCGAAGTCCGTGCCGCGCCGGAGGGTCAGCGGCTGCCCGGCGATGGTCAGCGCGTAGTTCCCGCGCTCCGGGGTGGCCACCGCCTGCGAGGCGGCGTAGGGTATCATCTGGTTGTCCATGTCAATCTCCCTTCAGGGCGCTGTGGATCCGGCGGAGGGAATAGATCACGTCGGACGCGCCGAACTTGTATTTCTGCATGATGTCGGAGGCCCGGTGCAGCCGGTAGGTGCCGTCCTTCATGAGCTGCACCCCGAGGGCCGCGTCCCGGCAGATCTGGATGCCGTTCTGCTCGGCGAGGTCGCCGTAGGCGATGAGCTGGCAGGCCAGCGACACCCGGGCGGGGCGGTCGAGGCTCTGGGCGGTCTTGATGTCCACCACGGCGAGCCGCCCGTCGATCAGGCCGATCCGGTCCACCGTCCCCGCGAGCCACTCGCAGGGGTCAAAGAGCGGCGTCTCGATGAAGTGCCACTCTGGCTGCCAGTCCCGGACGAAGGCCGCCCACGCCTCCAGATAGGGCACGGTCTCCGGCTCGATCTCATCGGGCAGGGCGTCCATGTCGTAGAGGGCGCAGAGCTCGTGGATGCGGCTGCCGCGGCGGGCCGCCTGCTCCACCGTGCCGTTCGGGGGGTACTTCCCGGCGGTCAGGGGGCTCAGGATCTCCGTCACCGACGGGATCCGGAAGCCGTCCAGCGTGTAGGTGTGGGTCTCGGCGTCGAAGACCATGCGGGTCGAATCCGTCAGAATGGGAGATCACCTCCCCGGCCGTCCTCCTCGGTGAAGGTCACCGCGACGCCGTCCTGCTTCCCGCTCTCGCGCTTCCCGCCGCCGCCGAACCAGACGTCATCCGCGACGACTTCCCAGCTTGTCCGGGTCTGACCGCTGCGGTCCTGCCACTTGCGGGACTGGAGACGGCCCCGCAGCATGATCATGTCGCCCTTGCGGAAGTAGGCCTTCACGAAGTCCGCCCGCTGCCGCCAGACGCTGACGTCGATAAAGTCCGTCTGGCGCTCGCCGTTCCTGCCCTGCTGGTCGCGGTCAACGGCGATCGTGAAGCTCACGAGGCTCACCCCGCCGGCCGCCCGCTGCTCGGGGTCCGCCGTCAGACGGCCCTGCAGCGCGATGACGTTCATCATTCCGCCTTCACCTCCGTCGTTCCGAACATGGCCCGACACATTTCGTTGCCCATCAGGCCGTCGGCCCCTTCGATGGCCCGCACGGCCATGTTGAGCTCCGTCAGGAGCTCGCCCGGGGTGGCGTCCCCGGTCTTGATGTCCCCGACCCGCTGGATCACATAGTCGAGGATCATCAGCTCATTCAGCATTCGCATGGGTTCTCCTTTCTGCTTGCGGGGCTCAGTCCCCGTCCTCCTCCGGCTCTTCGTCCGGATCCTCGCCCGGCTCCTCATACACCGGGTAGCCGTAGTAGATCTCGCGGTAGGTCTCCGGGTCCCGGATCCACGGCGCGTCCGGGATGCTCCAGCCGCTCAAGGCCGGACCTCCCCGCCGTAGCGCCGGGCCCGGTCGGCCTCCAGCGCGTCCCGGAGCTCCTCCGGGGTGCAGCGCAGCCGCTCGCACAGCCGCTCCCGCAGCTTGGCGCAGGGCCTCGTGTCGCCGGACTCCCACCGGCTGACGCTGCTCTGCTGCAGATCGCAGGACTCCGCTACCTCCCGCTGGGAGAGGCCCGCACGGGTCCTGAGTTCTCTGAACGTGATGGGTATCAGCCTCCTTCCAAAATCCCTGTTCATGCGTTTTCCTATGCATTTGCATATTGACGTCCGGAAAGAAGGCGTGTATGATGTCATTGGGTAACTGCATACACGCCTTACAGGTCCCGGCGGGGGAGCTATATCCGCCGGGGTCCGGGTCTCCGTCGCGCTCTCTCGGGAGCCTCGCGGCATCTCGGTGCCGCCCGGCGGGGACAATGTAAGGATAGCTCATGATTATGAGTTTTGCAAGTGTAAAAACTCATGAATGGCACATTTTGTGGATAGGCACAAAGGGAGACGGTATGCGTCCGCATGGAATCAGCCAGGACGCACAAAAACCTGTCACCGGAATGCAACAGGCTGCAATCGGTTTGAAAAGAAGGAGGCTGCGAGATGTTTGACGGGAAGAACGCGAACAGCAGGTCCGAGGAAGAGCGGGAGGAATATCAGCTTGGCCAGAGGCAGATACGGGGGGCGCTGCTCGGGATCCTCTTCATAACGACACTTCATGTGACAATGACGTGGTACGGGCCCCTTGACCTCGGGGCGATGGTGTGGCGCGGCATCGGGTTTTCCTTTATGGCCACCGTCGTTTACCTGATGGGCTACGGGGCCTGCACGGTGCCGGTGCCGGGCGGGAAGCTCGGGCGGCTGCTGCTGGTGCTGGGGATGTCCGTGCTGGTGGTCGGGGGCCTCCTCTGGCTGTGGTCCAAGACCACGGGAGCGTGAGCGATGGACGTGACGCTGTCGCGGATCCTGTCGCTGATCCCGAGGAAGGCGAACGGGGACTATGTCCACGGAGCCAAGAAGGCCTTCGCGGAGCGGATAGGCCTGAAAAGCACGAACCTTGTCACGGAGTGGGAGGCGGGCCGGTCAAAGAGCTACGAGGGCTACGTCTACCAGATCGCCGCAAAATACGGCGTGACGCCGGAATGGCTGCGGGGGGAATCCGAGCAGCGGGAGCCGGTGCAGGTCGTGCCGAAGCCGAAGCCAGACGAAGAGCTGCTCCGGAAATTTGCCGCGCTGGATGAGCACGGGCAGAAGCTGGTGCGGCTGGTGCTGGAGACGGAGTGGATCCGGTGCAGGCAGGAGGCCGAGGAGCGGGAGCCGGTCCGGCTGATCCCGCACTATCTGACGGCGGCCGCCGCCGGCTTTGCCGCGCCCATTGAGGGCGAGGACTTTGAGCTCATCGAGCTGCCGGAGGGAGCGCCGCCGGACGCGGACTACTGCGTCGGCATCGACGGAGACAGCATGGAGCCGTGGATCGCTGACGGGTCCATGGTCTATGTCAAGCGCGGCGCTCAGATCTCGGAGCTCGATGTCGGGATCTTCTTTGTCGACGGGGACGTGCTCTGCAAGCAGTGGATGCGGGACGGGGACGGCGGGCTGCTGCTCCTGTCGGCGAACCCGGCGCGGCGGAATGCCAACCGGGCGATCTCCAAGGAGGCCGGGCGCAATGTCGTCTGCCTCGGTCGGGTGCTGGGGCTTCCGCGGCTGCCGCTGCCGGACTACCTCAAAAAGGGCAATGAGCCCTAAAAGGCGCGGAGAGGGCGCAGACGGAGCTTTTGGCGGAAGGGGTGAAAAGATACGGCGGGAAAAAGAAAAGCCCGTCAGGGCGAAACTGACGGGTTAAACCGCGGGATGTCGGGCGGTGGAATGTCGGCGGGCGGAATCATGATGCGATGCCCGCACTGCAAATTCGAGACGCCGGAATTTTCGATCTTCTGCTGCCACTGCGGGGAGAGGCTGAAAAAGCTGAAGCGGGAGCGGACGATCGCCGTGCCGGTGCCGAAGCCGCAGCGGCTGCCCTCCGGATCGTGGACGGCGCAGCTCATGACGGACGGGAAGCGGGTCAGGGTCACGGCAGACAGCGAGGCGGAATATTACGCGAAGGCCAGAGCCATAAAGACCGGGCTCATTGAGCAAAAAGCCGCCGGGCCGTCAATGACGGTCGGCGCCGCGGTGGATGCCTATATTGAGAGCAAAAGCCGGGTGCTGTCGCCGTCGACCATCCGGGGGTATAAGAGCCTCCGGAAGCACAGGTTTTCCGACCTGATGCGGCGGAATCTGGCAGGTCGGATAGACTGGCAGCGGGCCGTCAATGAGGAGCTGGCCGATGTCGGGCCGAAGACCGTTAAAAACGCTTGGAGGTTGATCACCGGGGCGCTGCAGCAGCAGGGGGTTGAGGCGCCGGCGGTGACGCTGCCGCGGGTGGTCAGGGATGAGCGGCCATGGCTGGACTTTGAGCAGATAGGGCAATTTCTGGAGGCGGTCAGGGGGGAGCCGTGCGAGCTGGCCGCGCTGCTCGCGCTGCACGGGCTCCGGCTATCGGAAGTCCTGGCATTGACCCCGGACAAGATCGACCTGGCTAACGGGATCATCCGGGTTGAGGGGGCCGCCGTGCTGGACGCTGACGGGATCCTGACGCGGAAGGCGGCCAACAAGACAGGCAGCAGCAGGCGGGCCGTGCATATCGTGATCCCGAGGCTTGTAGAGCTGCTGCAGGCAGCCGGGACGGGGACCGGGAAAGCGGCGCCGCTTGTCGTCCAGCGGGAAAAGCGGCTGTATGATGAGATCAACAAGGTCTGCAAAAGGGCCGGACTGCCGCTGGTCGGCGTCCATGGGCTGCGGCACTCGTTCGCGTCGCTGGCCTACCATCTCGGTTGGTCCGAGGCGTCGACCATGCGGGAGGGCGGTTGGAGCAATTCGGACACCGTGCACCGGATCTATACGCACCTTGCCGAGGCCGACGCCGGGGAGGACGTGGAGCGGATGCGGGCGTTCTTCGGCTGGCAGGATCCGGAGGAAGACGCGCCGCCGGAAGGGACGGAGGAAGGGACGGAAACGGGCGGAATTACTCAGTGATTTACTCACGGAGGGCCGCCGGGCCGCATGAATACAGGGTTTTATGTGGGTTCGAGTCCCACCACCGGCACCAAAAAGAGGCCCCGGAGGTGCAAAGCTTCCGGGGCTTTTTATCGCAAAAATAAAGCGTTTATGCGGCATTCAGGGCGCCCCGGGCGGAGGGAGGCCGCGCACCGTCTAGGCTGCGGACATGGTTTTTTAACCGGGGGAATTACTCATGAATTACTTACGGGGGCTTGTGGTGGGCCGGGATCCCACCACCAAAGCGAAGGAAGCCGGGGAACTCTCCCCGGCTTCCGGTTGTTCGGCTGTTTAGATCGCTTCGATCTGCTGCAGAATCTCCCACATTGAGGAGCCCCACTCCCGGGCAAGCTCCTTTACCTCCGCGCCGGTGATCGGCTCCGGGGTGCCAGCTGCCTTGTCGGTCAGGTGGAGGCGGGTTTTCTCAAATCCGAAAGTTTTCATTTTTGTATCTCCTCTCTGCAAGCTCTGTCGTTAGGACTCTTCCCGGCTCAGGATCCAGTTGATGGCTGCCTTTGCCTCTTTGAGCGTATCGCCGCAATCATACCGGCGGTCGCTGTCCTCGCTGTACGGGCTGCGGGTGTCGTAGATGTACAGTCTGCCGAGGTTGTCGCGGTCAATCACAAAGCCCTTGTAAGTCTGACGGTTCATTTTCATTTTTTTAGCTCCCTTCAAAAAGTCGTTTTGTTGGTTGGTTTGATTCTATCATCTTTGCGGGCCGGGGTCAATCGTCTGTTTCTGTGGCTCCGGACTCGGCCCAGAGGATCCGGAGGAACTGGATGCAGTAGATCAGGTGGTAAAGCATGTTGTCCCTTTCTCCCGGTGTTTGACCCCGCCGGGAGGGTTTAGGTTGATCAGGCTTCCGCCGGTTCCGTGTCCTCTACTCCGAGGATCCGGTTCGGCCGCCTCTCTGGAGGTCGCCCTTAGAATAGCATGGGCACATGCACTTGTCAAGCATGGGAACATGCACTTTTTCATTTTGTTGCAGCCTGCACAAAAACGGCATGGTCCCATTGTGCATTTTGCATGGTGACATGCCGCTGCGTTATATGGTATAATCACGGCAAGGAGGTGACAAGATGCCATTGTCAGAGACTAAAAAGGCCAGCAATAACAGGTATTTGGCAAAGTTCAAGGAGATCAAGCAGCGCGTTACACCGGAGGAGCTGGAGACCATCCAGCAGGCCGCAGCCGAGGCCGGGGAGAGTGTCCAGTCTTACATTCTGGGAGCCGTTCGGGACCGGATCGCCGGAGCCGGAGCGGGTGCCAGGACTCCCGCCGGACTGACGGAGGGACAGAGGGACGCAGCCGAGGCAGCAGCCGAGGCGGCCGGGGTGCCGGTTGAGGAGTGGTTGACCCGGGCGATCAGTGGACAGGTGCAGCGGGATCAGTCAGAGCGGGCGCTCAGGGCAGCGTTGACCGGTCGCCGGTGACGCGCTGGGCGCGAATTATAGGAGGCCGTCGGGGCATGAGCTCCGGCGGCTTTCGTCGTTTTGACGGTTGGGGGATTATAGGGGGAGATACGGAGATACTGCAAGAGATTAGACACAGGCGATAAACCCCGGCGATTTTTCCGGCGGTCGATCCGGGGCCGTGTTTCGCTCCGGTTTTGTGCATGGTGCCGAGGGACTCGGAGCACCTCAGGAGCTGCGGCCGGTGTCCTGGCATCGTTGGCCAAGCTCTGACCGGCGGGCAGCTGCTCCGGATCCTCGGCGGACAGGATCCGGGAGAGCGGAAGGGGTCAGAGCCTCCAGCACGACCGGCAGACGGTGCGCTGCCTTCCGGTTTTCCGTTCCTGACCGAGGATCCCGCCGGAGCTGCTCGGCCTCTGATGATGGCAGCCGCGCCGGGGGATGATGTACCGGATTCTTCCCGGGGGCGAGATCTCCGAGGGATGGCAGCAGGACCGGCACGGCACCGGGGGCGAGGAGAGGAAGGGCGGGGAAGAGGGGGAAGGAGTAGGGGGGACTATAGGGGGGTAAGGTTAGGGGTGTTAGGGTGGGTTGGTGAGGAGTGGAGGTCGTCTCTCCTGAGACAGAGTCTTAGTTAAGCTAAGATAATAATACTTGGCTAAGATATAAACTTATGGGATAGCAGTAACTCCGCGCGCGAGGGCGGCCGGGGCGGGATGGCAGCGGGTCGGGATCGGGGCGGGATGACGGGCCGGCGATTACTGGATGTATTCGTTTCTGGCCGGATTCGGTGCTGAACTGCGTATAATAACTATTATGCGAAGTTCGGAGATGGGGGGATGACGGTAGAATGCGGGTTTCAGGGCTGTTTCGGTGATTACGGGGCGTATAGTGGGGGAAGATGGCGCAGAATGTGACAGATGGAGGCGGGCCGGGCGGGGCTCGGGGCGGGGCGGCTGGTCCCCCGGGGCGGGGCGGGGGTGCTCGGCGGGGGAGGCGGTCAGGAGGGAGCGAGGGCGGGCCCCGGGGCGTCGGAAAAAGGGGGGTGGGTTTCCGAGCGGGGCTATACCTTTGAGCCCTGACAGAGTTCATTCCTGTTTCTGAGTTTCCCTCAGTCCGCAGGGCATGGCTTCCGGAGATCGCGGGAGTATTTCCGGGCTGGGGGCTTGGTGCGGCGTTCCGGAAGGCAGGGGGCGGTGAGAGGGCTGCGGCTGGGTGGCCGCGGGCAGCTGCCTGAGGGGGGCTACAAAAGGGGCGGGGGTCTGAACGGAAAGGGTGGTCGCGGGAAAATTACCGGAAAGAGTGCGGAAAAGGTGACTCTGTGTACATATAGCGCACAAAGTTTGACAGACACGCCTTTGGCGTGGTAGATGTGATAGCAGGGATAGAGGCAAATCGCTCCGCAGGGCGGGCACCCTGTGGATTTCGTTCCTCCTTTCTGAAGCCTCAAGGCTGCTGGCGCGTCGGACACTCCGCCACCTCCGGGACTGACTGAGCGCGTCGTAGGATGGAAGGAAGCAGCGGCGTGAAAATCGCCACCCCATGAGAAGCCCCGGGGACACGGAGGCTGGTCAGCCGAGGGCCCGCATTGAGCGCGGCCATCTCAAGGGCAGACCCTCCGCGGACAGAGGGGCAGGAAGCGATGGCATAGCGATGCAATTCGTACCGGGGCAACGGCCTTGCTTCGCTGGGGGCCGCGCTGAAGGGCATTCCCG
>Ga0326511_10001095_pt1 | contig 22942 bp, 20 predicted proteins | sample 0_2496_0518_D_FD_203701 | JGI IMG/M metagenome (GOLD analysis project Ga0326511, IMG submission 203701) | Bovine rumen microbial communities from UC Davis, California, United States - 0_2496_0518 | ecosystem: Host-associated > Mammals > Digestive system > Stomach > Rumen | place: USA...
CGGATATGCATAATGAATTAATTGAACAATTCAATGAAAGAATTGATGAAATTAATGACGAGTTTGGTAATGTGTATGAAGTATTACAAGCAAATAATGAATTTGCTGATGACATAACAGACACTATGGAACTTATGTGTGATACTGATGAACTTATATTGGATAAATTATATGATATGGAAGAGGACTTATCTGTAAATAATGTAATATTAGACGATATAATTTCTGAACTGTTTAACGAACAGCCAGAGGAAGCTGAAGAAAAACCAGTTAAGAAAACTAAGAAAAGTAAAAAGAAATAAAATGTTGGGCTCTTAGCCGAGCCCTCTTTTATTTTTTATTATTATTATGGTTGATAAAGAGGAACTACTACACGAGTTTATAGGTGCACATATTACGAAGGATAATAAAAATGGTTTTAATATACTTTATGATGGTAATACTGAAAATCTAGGTATTACTATTGATAGTAATATGGCTATGGACTGGTGGGTACATAATGGTAAATTTGTAGAAAATAAGGACTATAGTATTAAGTTTTTAGGGGATGTTATAAGCGTAAACATTCCTGTTTTTAAAGAAAACAAATGAGAAAGTATTAAACAGGAGTATTTGAATATATTAAATAGATATATTAAGGATGGAGTATTAAGTGATAGAAGATGAACTGTTATCAGCAGGCTTCTTGAAAATATGGATGTTATTGTATTTGAAAATAAAATTGGTTTCGTTGAGGTTAAGAAATTTGATGAAAATGATATTATATTCAAAAGTAAAACTACTAAGTTTAACTTTGGAACCAATGAATTCAAATTGGATATTGAAGACAACGGTGATATTGGTCGCTATGAAAATATTCTCCTTCTAATGAAAGAAGTTCAGGATTGATATTACGACGTACGTACTCACAGCTTAGTGGATAAAATAAACTGAAAGATGACCCAACAAGATTATAAAATCGGTAGGGATATAGAAATTATTTTAAATGGTAATGAAGTAGTAGATGTTAAACAAGAAGATACTAAATATAATGCAATCAAAGATAAAACAGGATGGCGAGTTATTACGCCGACTTGAAAAAAGGTATCCGCAATTGGATTTAAACCTTACTCAATTGAAGAGAGAGACGGATTACAATACATCAAATTGATTGGAGCATACACACACTTACTTAGAAATATGCTTGACTTTAACCCGCTTTCTCGACAGTACAATATGCTTATGGGACAAAAGAGGATTACATTCTTGGCAGGATGTAGACGTAGTGGTAAGACGCTTTTATGAAGCTACTTGATTGTCCGTGAGTTGTTCAGAATGCCTGACAGTATTAAACAAACTCAGAGAACTGTTAAAAGCTTCTATATAGCTCCTTCTGAAGATAAATTCAAGGAAGTTGTGGATTATATTAAAACTGCCTCTGAACATATCAGGCTACTTAGAGTATTGGACTTTAACAAGAAAGAAAACCGTCTATATTTGTATGATGAGAAATTGTGAAGATGACAAAGAGTTACAATGGTTGTTAGTTCCTGTGACTTTGTCTCTGCAAAAGGTTACGAACCAGGAAGGTGAAAAGCTTCAGACTTTATATTAGTAGACGAGGCTGCATTTGTTAGCGAGGACGTACGGTTAAATATATTACCTATACTTTCTAACGAAAGAGCAAAGTTCTATGCAGTTAGTACTATACAATGGGAAAGTATGCGTAACTGGTTCTATGAACAGTTAGTTGACGCGGAGATGGGTTATGATGACGAAATGCTTTGAATGCGCGTTACTATAGACGACCTTGAAAATACGCTTATTGCTCCTGAGGATAAAGAAAGAATGAAGCGTTCATTAAGGCACAATAAACAGCGTTATTATGCAGAACTATATGCTACATTTCCTAATAGTCAAAACGTATTTAATCCAGAAGGTTTCTTTAATATTGGTACTTCATTAGCACAAGGAGAACAAATACAAGGATATGTTATTGGTTACGACCCAGCTAAGAGAGCAGACACCTGAGCTGTTGAAGTATGACAAATACGTAATCCTAAAAATTATAATCAATATATTGAATTAGTTGAGGAATATGGTTTAAATGGAGAATATATTGAACAGCGTGAATTTATTAAAAATTTAAAACAAGGATTTATATATAAAGGTTATCCTTGTGTATTAATAATGGATGTGACGGGTGTAGGTGAGGCTGTTGGTGAAATATTTGGTGATATTGTTGATTATAAAGTATTATATACTGCTAATGGAGTTAGACCAGTAATTGATAATTACTGAGTATGGAAAGTACCTAAATCAATATTAGTTCACGGTACACAACTACTTATGGAAAAAAATATGCTTAAAGCTGTTAGTACATTAAACCACTTAATGGATGAAATGAAATATTTCGTTGGTTATACTACTCCTAGTGGTAATACTAAGTATGAAGCTAGCACAGGTCACGATGATTACGTTAATGCTATGATGTTAGTTAGCTATTGGTATAATTATATTGAGTGACATATATACAGTTTAAGTAATGAGAAACAAATATTACAAGAAGGTGTTAATCCATTAACTGGTTTATATGAACCATTTGTAGTTAGAAGTGATGTACCTGCAAGTAAAAGAAATTTAAAAGCTTGAAGAAACTATTGATTTTGAGTTTAGTTATTCTATATATATTATATATTTTATATAAAATTTTCATATGAATAAACCTTTAACTTGAGAACAAATAATCAGTCCATATCAAAAGACTGAAGACAGAATGAGGGAAACGTTAGAGATAGTAAAGAATTTTTATAGTATCCATTTATGGAATAAATGGGCTAATGCATATAAAAATTATTTTATGTATAAATTAGACAGAGCATTATTAGTTAAGGACTTTCAAACTAATATAAAAAGTCCCGTTGTTAAAATGTATGTTGATGCTATGTGGACTGGTTTATATGATAACGTAATTAACTTCAGGGTTGTAGGTAGGGACAGAGAAGACCAGAAAAAAGCCGACGATGTTAAAGCGTTTTTGGAATGGGGTTTCTCTGCTAGTAATAGTAGAATGGAATTAATGCAAGCTATTAAAGAAGCATTAATTTGTTGACCTGGTTATTTGAAAATAGGTTTTTTGGATAAAGAAAAGAAAATTGAATATAAAAAAGGTTTAAAGAAAGTTACTAAAACTACAAGAGAACAGTATCCATATATTAGATATGTGCCTGTATTTAATTTATTTATAGACCCAACTGTAAAAACATTTGAAGAAAGTCCATACGTTTTCGAAAGAAATGTTATGACAGTTGAAGCATTTAAGAAATATTATGGAAATTACTTTAATGATAAAACTGAGAAGATTATTAGGTATGCATTAGCAAATCCATATTATTTCTCTGCTTATGATTATAATAAAATTAAACACGCGGCGTTCTGGGATGAGAGAGAAATTAAACGTTTCTTCATTAATTATACAGAGAACAATAATAACGACGGTTGAACTTTTGATATATTCACACAGAACTATTTAAGTTTTGAACAGAATAGTAAATACGTTGAAGTAATTGAATACCGAAGTGACGACAGGCACGCTACAATGGTTAATGGTAAAGTATTCCTTGATGAAGAAAATCCATTACCTTTAAAGAAAAAACCATACGTTGATATAGAATACAACAAAGCACCTGGCTTAGCATTTGGTTCAGGACTATGAGTTACATTGGAAGATATACAGAACATTACTGATGAACTTCTAAATTTACAGATGGATAATACGAAGTTCCAGATTGCTCCTATGTTCCAGAAACTTAAAGGTAGTGATATGTTTAGCCAGGATGCAGATGGTTTATTATACGAACCATTTAAAGTCGTAGAAGTGAATACTCCTGAAGGAATGCATAGGTTAGAACTATGAAGTCCAGAATTTACAGGAGTTGATATGATACAATTCTTGTTGCAATTATGAGAAATGTCTGAATGACTTAACAGTTATTCAATGGGTTACCAAAATAAAGTTGAACGTTCGGCTACTTGAGTTTCAGCTTTGGTACAAGCTTTCAAAAGTAGGTTACTACCATTAGTTGAAAGTATGAACCAAGCTTTAGCAAAGATTGCTGAAATGTGGACTGCTACTGCAGTAGTAATGATGGATGATATGATTGCTATTAGACAAATAGGTAAGGATGGTAAACCTGTATTTAAGGATATTACTATTGATGACCTAGTTGGTAAATATGATATTGAATTTGACGCTCAGGCATTAAAAAGTGCAACAAGAGAAATTAAAAGAGACCAATTATTACAATTACTTAATACAGCTATTAGTGGTTGAGTTGACCCTAATACTGGAGAGTATTTCATTGATATGCGTGAATTATGGAGAGAAATTATTGATAGCTTTGAAATGTCTCAGGATTTGGTTATGAATACTAAAGAGGTTAATAAGGAAAGAACTAAATCTATGATATTACAGGCTAAGTCAGAACAGCAAGTTCAGCAGGCAGTTCAAGCTACTCAGCCACTTCCTGAACAAATGCAAATGGCTATGGGTAGCGAATGAGCACCAGAACCAGGAATGTCACAGACTGGTATTGAACAGGAACAGATGGCTAATGGTATTTATGCAGGTAATGATATAGTTCAGAATGTTGAACAGAATATTCCACCTGAAGCTGGTCTACAGATGGAGTGAGATATACTGAATAGAGTAATGGCGTAAGCCAGCTCTATTCTGTGCAGTTGCGTATGCAACGTATTTTAAATCGTGTAATGGCATAAAATGGTAAGTAACTTTAAAAAACTAAGTAATAAAATACAAAGGCAGGGGCACTCAAAAAAGAGTGCCGATGCTATAGCTGCTAGCATTGGTATTAAAAAATATGGTAAAGCTGGTATGGCCCGTAAAGCTGCAGCTGCTAGAAAGTAGTTTTATATAATATTATATATATAATGTACGGTATAGATAAAGTTATTGACGAAATTAAAAACAGGTGTTGAAGTAGGTTTGATATTGATAGTATTCAATGAATGATAAACTGAATGAAGCATCCTGTTCCTGAAGAGGGTGTGGCTGTTGTAGAAATATCAGCTGAACCAATAGAGGAAAGTTGTGAAGCTGAAGAACCCAAACTTCCTGAAAGTGAAGAAAGTTGTCCTGAGTGCTGACAAACTCCTTGCGTTTGTGAGAAGTGAGAAGAAGAAAAATGCGACGAGGAATGTCAAGAGGACAAAGCTGATTGAATGGAAGCTGTTACTGATACTAAGGAAACTATGGAAGACATTACTCCTGCTGAACAGGACAAGATGAATGAAATATTAAAAGCTATCAAGACGTTCTTCCCTAATGAAAATACTGAAGACGTATTGGTTAGAATTGTTTCAAAACTTATTGATAGATAGAAATGCGGAAGAAAAAACCAACTAAGCAACAAAGAGAAAAGGTTGAATTCATTTCCTCTCAGGATATGAAGTTTCTCGCTAGTAAATTAAATGAAAAAAACTTTGAAGCTATTAATGAAATAATTGATAGATATATTGATTATAAAATGAAGGAACTAATTAAAGCTAAAATAAACGAAGAAACTGTAGATGAGAACTGTGAAATTAAAATGAGAGGAATACTAGAATTCAAACAATTCCTTACAGAAATACAATAAAAAGTAAAAAATCTATTGATTTTTGGATATTTTATTGTACATATATAGTGTAGGGCTTTTATAATATAATTTTTGGGCTATGGCTAATTTGTCACAAGACTTAGATTTAGACATCTTTAATGATGGTGAAGACACTTCTATGGAAGAAGTAACTGAAGCACCAGCTGAGGAACTAGAAGTAACTCCCGAAGAAGACGTAACTGAGGAGGTTACAGAAGAAGTTTCGCCTGCAGAAGCTGACGCACCAGTAGAGGAAGACGTTCCTGAAGACACTTCTGATGACATAGATGTCGATGCACTCGTTGCAGAAATTCTTTGAAGTACGTCAGACGTAGACGACAAAGTAGAAGAAATAAAAGATGAAGCAAGCGCTTCTGGTAACGAGGAACTATTAGGTATGATTGATGAGCTACAAACTTTGTTAGCTGAGAAAAATCAGAAGATTGAGGAGTTAACAAAGAAAGATGAAATTACGTCTGGTAGACTTATGGATACATACTGAGATGCCGAGAACTACTCATTTTATAAACCAACAATCGAAAAGTTAGAGAATAATCCTCAGCTTATGATGTTGATTAAAAACTTTGATAGTACAAATGAGAAAGCTCAAGAAAGAGTTGTTTCAATATTAGCTGATTTAATAAGTGAAAAAACTGGTGAAGATGTATCAAGTTTGATAAATAGTAACCAGAAGAATAGCGTAGCTAATGCGCTAACTGATGTTGATTGAGGTGGTGTTATGTGAACGCCTTCAATGCCTAGCGAAGATGTTCCATTTGATAGAGACCAATCACTCAACGAATTATTTTAATTTATAATACTATTTTAGTATGACTGATAAAATTTATAATCATACTGAATATACAGAACAGCAAGAATATGAAGCTGTGGATGTGGATACTTTTTTATGATGAAAAAAGTATATCCCAACATTTAAATGATTAACTATGCGTCCATCTACTGAAGCACAACCTAATCCAACTCAATTGCACGAATGACACGTTGAAATAGGTTGACCAGCTGATACTCCTTGGGATACTGAGGAATATGATTATGAAATTCAATTACTTTCTTGAATGGCTTGACAACCAGCTACTAATAGTAATAATAGCAACTTGCTTTTAACTTCACCAGCTAAATCATTTAATAAGAAAGTTGATACCGAAGAAAAACCAGAGGTTGTAGAAGAAGTAAAACTACCAGTTGAAGAAACTTCAGAAGATACTTCAGAGGAAGTTTCAGAGGATATTTCAGAAGAAACAACAACTGATAATAACGAAGAAGTTGTAGAAGAAATAGTTCCTGATGAGGCACCAGAAGAAGCAGTTGAAGAAGTACCTGAAGAAACAACTGATGAAGTTGTAGAACAACCTACTGAAGAAGTTGTTGATAAAGTTGTTGATGAACCTACTGAAGTAGTTGAAGAAGTTAAAGAAGCTGTAGAAGAACCTTCTAACGAAGAAGAAAATGTAGTAGATACTGACGTAGTTAATAAAGAATAATTTATATTATATAATATTTTATATTATGACTGATACAGTTTACACAGTTTCTCAAGCAAAAAAGAACATTACTAATACTAAAGATGTTCTTCAGGGTGCTAGTAGTCCTAGATGGACACCTGAGTTTTGAGCAGTTGTAAAAACAACTATAGCTGAAAATCACGAAGGTGAAGTTTGGGCTTGAGGTCCTAGCTTGAAAAACGAATTTGAAGTCATTGAAGATGACTTAGTAAAAAAATACTAATTTAATTATTTTATATTTTAAAAATATTTATAATGGCAAACGCTGCTACTTGAAATGAATATACATTGGGTGTAGTATTGGATACAGTTGTTTGAAAAAATATTCGTATCTTCCCAATTATGTATAAACAATTTAAACACATCGCTTATTGTTTCTTTGATGTAAAACAATTATCAGGAGAAAATCCAGGACTTACTGTTGCTCCTAAGGATATTCCAGGAATTGAACCTTCAATTACTGTTGATTGATATTCAATCAAATGGTTGGATTACAACACATTTGACTTCTCAACTACAGTAAAGACTGCTATTACTAATGGTTCAGTTGCTGCTGCTTCTACAGGAAACGCTATAGTTCTAGAAGATGCTTCTGGTTTAGCTGAAAACGATACTATCTACTTTAAGACTGACGGAACTGCTAACTCTTATGATGTTGACGGTATAGTTAAAAGTGTTAATGGATGAACAGTAACAGTTATAATTACTGCTGTAAATTGAGTTGCTGCTACAACTGGAGATACTTTCAAAGTTACTGCTGGACAAGAAGTTGTAAGAGGATACTGGACTAGAAATGATAATGACGAAATTACTAGACCTTCTTCTGTATATAACTACAAAGAATATCAATCTTACATTCAGCACTTCTCAAGAAGAATTACTTTCACTAAAGCTGAACTTAATAAAATATATAAATATGAAGGTGATGCTAAAGCTGAAGCAACTAAGAGACTTAACTACAATATTGGTATTATGTTCCAAGAAATTAACAAAGCTATCTATAAAGGAAAGAATGTTGCTCCTGGAGCTGGAAACCAAAAAATGGAAATGCTAGGATTAGAGGAAGTTTGTAAACAAATAGAAGCAGATAGTACTCCAAGACACGCTGTACACGACTTATCTTCTAATGCTACTGGAAGCGCTATGCTTGATGCATTCTATAAGATTATAGAAGAATGTCAATTATCAGGAAGTGTTGCTTCTAATGATACAATTACTTTGTTAGTAAACGACCGTTTCCTAACTGAACTTGGAAGATTTAGAGAAGAGAAAATTAGATATGATAGAGTTGTAGATAAATTGGATATGACATTGCCTACATTAGCTACTGTATATGGAGATGTTGAATTAGTTAGAGACCCAATGTTAAATACATTGTATAACTACTCTGTAGCATTCACATTACCTAAAGCATTAGTTAAATTGTGGACTAGAGAAAATCAGGAGTTTAATCCAAAAGGAGGAGTTACAAGAGCTGACCAATCAATTCATTTCTACGATGTTATCAATAACTTAAGAGAACAGAAGAGTTATGATATGGTTTGGGAATGTGGACTTATCGCTGGAGGTATGTCAGCTACACAAAGTCCTTATCATATGATTAAGAACTTTACTCATAAGGCTGATGTTTAATAAAACGCCTAGTTGGTAGGATATAGAGAGACACCACTTAATTGTGGTGTTTTTCTTTAAAAACTATTGATTTTAATTAAACTTATTCTATATATATTATATAGAATATTTATATATGTAGTTACTATGCTTGTAAAGGATTTAGTAAACAACGCAATCTATAGAGGTACTAATCAAAAATTACAGACTGTTTTAATGTGACGTGTTGCAATAGTTCAGGCTGTAAATTTTGCGTTAGACGATATTTATACTTACGAAGGTAAGGAATGGACATTTATGTATAATAAAACTATTATACGTCCTAATGAATATGTTGATGATAAATGAAATTCATTATGGGATACGGAAGCTGAAACTGAAATAATAACTATGGATAAACCTATAAAGAAAATCTTTATAGTAGAGGAGCTTGACAATAAAAGTGAGAAAGTTGATTTATTCAGAAAACCAGCAATTCCACCATTCCCTGGTCCAGAGTGGGTGATAAAATTAACAGAACCTACTATTGGTACTGAGGAATTAAAAGAAAATGAATTGTATTTTAAACCAGGAACTAATCAATTATATTTGCCTAATAATAAAAATAGAGGTTATGTTATTCATTGGATTAGTTTCTTTAATCCTGTAGATTGGGAAAGTGAAATACCACTTCCTGAACATTTTATGGGTTGTTTATATAATATAACTATGACATACTTATATCCAATCAACTGACAATATTGAGATAATAAAGATGCTAATAGTTATAATAAAGCACAAACACAACTAGTAAACTTGGCTAAAACTGATATGTTTCAAATTAATTCTGTAAAAGGTAATATTCACTAATGGAGACGAAAAACACACCATTATTATTTCAACAGGAGCTGAATACATTTTACAAGGATATATTGAATTGTGAAATTACTCATCCTCCATATCGGGCTGGTAGAGTACCAGAGACATTTTTCTTAAGAAGAAGAAAGGGTATAGATATATATGAGGATTGGGGTTGAGATGAAGTATTGGATTATATTAACTTTGAATGAAATGAATATGCTATAGTAAGACACGATGATAAAATTAAAATTAAAAAATGGCTTGATAATGTTAATACAGATAATTTAACAACAATAGTTAATACTGATAGAGTATTACGTCCTGAATGGTGAAAGTTTACAGAAAGTTGAACATTATGAACATTTGTTATTAGTGATTATAGTATTAGAGCTGACTGACATAAATTATATATTTATACAGTTACTGACTATACAACAGAAATACAATGAACTGTATCAGTAAGAAAGCAATTATTTGTAACAGAATATACTATTAACTTACAAAATAATATCAGTTATGTTACTGCTAACTATACGTACAGAGTAAAAGCATTAGAAAATATTATTACTAATGGTGATAATATAGTAGCAGATATTTCTTCTGGTTGAAAAAGTTTATTTGTATATTTATGAGATACTGGTAAATTTTATCAAATAGCAATGTGAAACGCATTTGATATTAGTTCTTTATCAAATAATGCAGAAGAAAGTGAATTAACGTTAACTTGAAATGTTGCTAATGTAAAAGATATGCTTGTAGCTCCTTCAGTTAGTCAACTATTATTTGTAAGTTGAGATGATAAAGTATATTCTTGAACATTCACATATAATAATATATGAGCATTAGAAACACTAGATACACCAAAAGATACTTGAATTAGTTGAGCTACATTTAATTGAATTACTTGTACAATTGATTGAAGTAAATTATATTTAGCTTCAGCTTGACATATATATCAATTCAACTTTTGAACACCATTTATTGTTAGTTCATTAACTGATAGTACATATACGGTAGATGCTAAAATAGACACAGAAACTAAAACTGAAGCTGCTTTAGCTCTAGCTATGTCAGCTGATGGTTTACACTTATACTTGTCTCAAAAAAGTAATTCCAATATATATTATATAGCACAACTGTGGTTTGAACACGCTAGAACATTAATAACTCAAAATTATAATCCTAATGTAAATCATTCATTTAAACGTGGTTTCCAATCAGCTAAATGAAAGAAAGTTGCTTGAGGTACTATTGTAGAAACAGAAAACCCAGTTACGCATAAAATAATACGTACAATTACTGATAAAGTTACTTGAAGTATGGAAAATGCTTCATATAAAATGACGCCTACTCCAGCAATTACTGGTTGAGCGTCTAATGGTTTTGTTGGTAATTATATTTATTTATTTGGTTGAGCTACTAGTGCAACTACAGGTACAAGTCAAGGTTGTGCATTTCCTATTATATGAAGTACAGACAGTAATATAACTGTAGGTGTTGGTTGGGATGCTCAGCCTAATCAAACAACATATGCAATATTTCCACAATATTGAGAAGTATTGGCATATATATGAGGTGATGGATTATATGCAATACATTATGATTGATGAGGTAATAATAATACGGACGCTCCATTTATATGGAGATATGAAAGTATACAAAGTTCAGTTAGTGTAATTGATGCAGACCGAAGTAACTGAATGATATATGCAATACTGGATAATGGTTGAGTAGTTATGTCTGCTAGTAAAACTAACGATTGAAACTACTCGTTATGATGATGATATTTTTCTGGTTATATGAATAATTCTTCATATATATGAAGTATTAGTTGAGCATTAAGAATTGTACCATTCAATGATATTGTTGTAGTATTTACTAAGAACTGAATATATGTAATTAAAAAAGAGAGTATGGATGTATTAGGTACAACTATCAATACATATACGCTAGACTTAGCATTTAGTTTCTTAGGTATTCATTCATTCCATAGTGTTTGCTCTTATAATACTTGAATATACTTCCTAAGTAATAAGAAGACGTTTCTATCATTAAATATTGAAGAAAGTTATTATAATAAATATAAAATAACTACAGAAGATTTAGGTATCAATATACAGCAATGGCTAGATAATATAGAAGAAAATGACCCAGTATCTATAGCCATTAATACTGAAACTATATATATGACTTGGTATTGAAAAGATAAAAGTACCATATTCCAATACAGTAATTATTATTCATTCTGGCATAGACGAGAAACTAAATTAGATATAAAACATTTAACTGTTGATACGCACGAAACATATTTATGAGCTGTTGCATATAGGTATAACTTAACAGACAAAAAGACTGATGAATGGGAAAGGGAGTATGAACAGCATTTAAGACGGTTTCATTGAGAAAGTGATATATTTAGTTTGAAGACTATATTGTATCATCAGTTATATTTATGAGTTAATACTGATTTAAATAGTAGCGTTTATTATAAAGCTAGGTTATCAAGCTGATTATATGAATATAATATACCATTAAGTAACGCTTCATTCTTACAGAAAAGTTCGAACTTAACGGCAGAAAAAGTATTAGGTAATTCAATATTAGGTTACCAGACACTATGATGAAATGCTGAGAAATATGTTATATGAACATACTTATCAGATGTTGATATATTAGAAATACCTCTAGGTCTAACATATTCCTTATTGGAAATAATTGTATCTTGAGACTTTGAAATATGAGGTAATATAATGTGAGCATTAGTTCACGACCCACATTTAACTCCATATGAGGACGTGGTTGCATATTTAGATGAATAATTATTTATTAATGGTTCAATTAACTGCAAAGCAAAAAGCTGATATTATTAAACAATATAAAGCTTGAAATAAACAATGAGCTATAAATATGGTTAATAATATTAAAGCTAATGCTAATACTAAAACTAGCACTAATACTAAAACTAACACCAATACCACTAAAACAAACGATGTTAGTAATATAGTTCCATATACTAAATTAACTTGAGATAAACCAGCTACTCCTTCTAGTAAAGGTACTGCTAGTAATTTATCATATGTACAACCTACAGATTATTATAGTAGTTGAGAACCTTGGAGTTATGATTTAGACATTAGCAAGGATAGTAATAGAGCTAAAGAGATGGCATATAATTTAAGAAAAGATATGGTTGCTAATCCTAAATTATTTACTAACAGGGATGATTTTAATAAATATTATAAGTATGATAACCGTAGTGCTAGTCAACAAAAATTATTAGATGCTTTCTTTGCTAACGCTAATAAATATGGTTTGTGAGCTACTGATAACTTCTATGCAGATATGGCTTCTAGCGCTTCTGATGATAAAAATAAGTTATTAATGAATAAAGCCGCAGATACTTATAATAAATTATTACCAGAATTAAATTGAATAAGAGATAAATTAAATGATAGGTTAGGTCCTGTATTTGATAAGCTTATGGATAGTCAAACTAAATACCTTAAAGATATGGCATACTTAAGAAAATTACAGATGCAACATTATAAAGGTATGACTGAAGAAGCTAACAATAGAGCTGCTTGACGTTCTGCGTCTATGTGAAGTACTCTTTCTTGACAGTGACTTAGTTCAAGTGCAATTGCTTCATCATCATTATGAATTGAAAAGAATTGGGTTGAAGAGTTAAATAATAATATGGAAGAACATATTAACACTATGAAAAGCTTAGCAGATGCTGAATGAGACTTTACAAATAACTGGGCCGGTATTGTAAGTAACTTAACAACTCAAGAACAGAATGCTTTAAAGAGTTGGTATGATAACTTCAAGACATTACAGGATGGACTTGATGATACGTATAATACAATGATAAAAGAAAGATATAGTCCATATGAAGTATTAACACAGGCTAAAGTTAGTTGAGCTGCTGAGACATTACAATCAACTGGTAAGTCAGATGTTAAACAAAGTGAATATCAGTGAGCTAATAATACTAAGAAGAGAAGTATTATATATAATCAATTATATTGATTAATGGCTAGTAATCCAGAGTTATTTGCTAAATTTACTCCTTATATAACTACAGCAGTTGAACAGTATCCTAGTGATTGGGAGAAAGCTATAACAACAGTATTAGCTAAAGGTTGAGTTAAAAATGTTCAACCAGTAATAGATAAATTAAATGAATTATGAACTGATGATGATAAGGATACTAAAGATACTAAAGATTATTCTAATATGATTTTACCAGATTAATATCATAACTTATGAAAGATTTTCAAACTACTCCAGAGCTACTTGAATATATCGATAAAGCATATGAGCTTAATAATTGACAATATTCAAAGAATGAAATATTGCTACAATTAGTAGAGAGGTGATATCATTTCAAATGAGAAACATTAGAAAATGTTATGCTTCAGAATACTGATTGGCAAAATAAATTAATTGAAGCTGTAAGCGAGCCTGACAATGCTATTGATTTTAATAGTGAAGAATGGAAAAATGCGTTATCTTTTGGCGATGAAGAAACTACTAATGAATGAGATGGTGATACTAATGAATGAAATGGTGATACTAATACATCAACTACAGATGAGAAAATTTCAAAAGATAATGCTAATAATTTTGAAATATTAAAATCATTAACTGATGAATATGAAAAACTATGTTTCAAAAAAGCTGTTCTTATACAAGAAAATCAATGATGAGAATGACTTAATAAAAATTGAAATAAGTATAAACAATATATAGACGGTTTATCAGCTATAGATAAAAGACTTTCTGAAATTGAAGATTGACCAGAGATGCACGAATTAATGCAATCTATAAAAGAAGATTGATTGTGAGATAAATGGTATCAATGAACTTGATGAGTAAGAATTTTATTAAATGATATTGTTAATAAAGTATGAACGCAATCTATAACTAAAGATAATCCACATTACGCTTGAAAACAAAGAGACCCTCAACCTTGATTTACAGATAAAATACCAGAATTAATAGATAAATATGAATGACAATCAAATAATAGTTCTAATAAATCGGAAGTTGATAAAAAAACTTGAGGTGCTAATTTAAAAAATCCTAATAATATATTTAAAAGTACAAGAATGGTAGATAATATGTCATTCTGATGAGATGTAAAGGATAGTGAGTATTTAAATAGAAGGAATGATACATTAGCTAAACATTTAAAGGCTAACTGAATAGAAACTCCAGAAGCAATAGAAGAATACTTAAATAAATATCCTTCTCGGAAGGATGCTAAACAGGAATGGAAGGATAATACTGTTAGTATATTAGCTGATAAAGTTTCTAAATTAAATGGTAAAAAAGAAGATAAATGAGAAAATAAATGAGAAAATAAATGAGAAAATAAATGAGAAAATAAATGAGAGTTTGGTTGAGAATGATGGAAAGAAAATGAGGATTGAAGTAAAACTTCTCCTGATTGAATTACTACTGTTAGAGAGGATTGAAGTATTAGCTTCTGAACTGATAATGAAAGTCCTTTAAATGATGAGGAGTTAGCTTGAAAAGATAAATTCTGGAATGATTATTGGAATGAAGAAGAAGCTGAATTAGAGAAATGAAATATGAATTTCTGACCTGACAATGAAAGTCCGCTTAATGATGTTATATATACATATAATGAATGAAGGGGTAATGATAAAAAAGCCGATAATAAATGAAAGGATTATATTGAAGATACAGAAGAACAAACTCCAGAAAATAATAAATATCTATATTTAGATGAATATATTAAAAACTTTGATACTGATGAAAGTAGAAAGAAGGAGTTAGAAAGTATGTGATATAAACCTAACAAAAATGGTTTCTATGAAAAAGATTGAGTAAAGACTAAAGTTTATAAAGATGGAAGATATAATCCTTCTACTGAAGAAATTGCTAAAGGTTGAATATGAACTGCTACTAAAAAAATAGATAAAAATCCACAGGACGAAATTGATATTCATTTACAAGAACAAGGTTATAATTGACCTAAAGATAAAGAATGACATTTTATCCCTATGAATGAAGATACTTTAAATTGAGCTTGAGATAAGAAAAAAGATAAGAAAGATAATAAGGATAAGAAGGATAAGAAAATAACTATGAAGGATGTTATTAAAGTAGTAAAAAGTAGTCCTACTATTAAAAATCTTTTAAAGAAATAGTATTTAATTTATTATATATTTAACAATGGTTAAATTAACTGCAAGTCAGAAAGCTGACGTTATAAAACAGTATAAGTCTTGAAACAAACAGTGAGCTATAAATACTGTTAATAATATTAAAAAAGCTGCCAATACTGTTACTAATAAAGTTAGTAATAATAATATTGGTTGATGAAGTACAACAACTAAAAGAAATAATACTACATTTGTAGACCCTAGTGTATTACACGACCAATATATGGGTAAAAGTAATGAAGAGATAGCTAGCAAATGGTGAGGACCAAATGCTACAGTTAATAGTACTGGTTGACACAAAGTATTACAGGCTTTAGCTAAAAATAATAAAGTATATTGAACAGGTTGATATCAACAATACAATCATAGTACTGGATTACACGAGAAGCCTAATACTGGATTAAATAAAGCAAACTCTAAAGCTTGAAATATAGCTGACCCTGCTTCACAATATTCAGAAGCTAGTTATAAAAACTATACTAATGCATTCAACAGATTTAAAGAACAATGAATGGATGATACTAACGCTAGAAATGAAGCTGCTAAATTATTAGAAAATGAAAACTTAATTAAAAATAAAACTGAAGAAGAGAAAGCAGCTGAGCAGGCTAAAGCTTATGACGATAGTTGGCTTAATGATGTACTTAATTGAGTAGCTGATTATTGAGAATGATTAGAGGAAGCTGAAACCCCTGAAGAAAATAAAGTTTCTGATGAAGAATTTGATGAATTGTTAGGAAATTATCTTCAAGACAATTATTGAATATCAGCTGACGATTTATGAGATTTGGTTAGTTCTAATACAAAAAGTAATGTAATTAAAGAAACAGTACCTGAAGAAGAGTATACTGGTTTAGATATGAATACATATTACAACTGACATATTGCAGACCAAACTCCATATGAAGGTTGACAATCTACTGATATACAAAAAGAATGATTAACGTTCTCAGAGAAATACGAAGAACCTGTTACTAATGCATTACAAGATTTAGGTTTATTAACTCCTAATGAACAGGCTTCAGAAACTATGCCTAATACTGAAGAAGAAGTTACACAACCTGAAACTTATAATTCAGCAGAAGATATTGTTAATGAATTTAATGAAGTTGCTTGATGAGCATTAAATTGAGAAACTGCAACACCAGAAGATGTTACAAGAGTTTACTCTGATTATAAAAAGAAGCTTGAAAAATTTGTAAATGATAATAAGTTAAGTAAAGAAGAATATGATAATTTCTTAAATCAAATGAGAAGTAATGAATGAGTTCAAGAATTTTTAAGAAATAAATATAATAAGTAATGAGTAAAGAAACATTTGAAATTGATTGATGCCTGGGTAGTTGAGTAAAGGATACAGACTTTTTGTTGTCTGAATGATTTGAAGATAACTTACCTACATTATTTCAACAGGACAATATTATTTATGAATACAATCAGTTTGCACAGGCTTGGAGTAAAAAGAGCTGTACATTGTTTTCAGCTATGGGTGCTATTTCTGATTTGTTTAATTACGAAGTTCCATTAAGTGAAGCTAAAGAAGTTGATGATAGAAGTTATATCCACTGAAGAGTTAAATGAAGTTGACGGTGGGTAAATATGTGAGTAAAGGAATGGGCTGACTATTGGAATGAAGTACATTCAGACTTATGAAAAGTTGCTTATTATAGAATAGATTTAACTAATACTAAATTAGTTAATGATATATTGGATAAGTGATATACTATTATGACTAATTATAGAGGTAATAGTAAATATTCACTTGACTATTTAAAAGATGCAGTATTAAATGGTACAGACTTTTGAGCAGCCACATATTGACACGCAGTAAATATAATAAAGAAGGATTGAAAAATATGCGTAAAGGATAGTGAAAAATGAAGAAAAACTAACAACTGAAAAAAGGATTGTAATATATACGAACTAGAACATTTAATAAAAGATATTAAACCATTCTCAGTTAATTGATATATATATACAAAAGTTAGTGAGGATAATTATGACCGTATTAAAGAATTAAATGAATTTAAATCATTGTTAATTAATACTATAGAAAACAATAGCGCTATGTGGCATAAGACAAAGGACGTATCATATCAAAGAAAATTAAATGAAATGAATAATTCAAATAGACAAAAATTAATAGATATAAATGAACAATTAAAGCTTTTAGTTTAATTAATATATATTAATGAAAAAATATATTAACACTAGCAATTATTATTTATCAACAACTACATCAAAAATAGAAAATGAAACATCAAAGAATTGATACTTTGATGTAGCAGATATTACTATTGATTGAGCTACATTACCATTTAATGGATATTATTGGGTTGATGTAGATTTTGGTGATGTTGATAAAAGAGAAATATTTAGAATATATAAAAGAGAGGGGTATCGTTTATTTTATGATGATAGAATTTCTCCTAACTGAACATCTGCACATATTGCCGGTGCTAGTGTATGACTAAGAGATTTTAGTCAATTATTAAATTCATTAAGTACTAATACTGATAACTTCTGAGAAATAGAAGAAACCTGAGATTTATCTATAATAGTCAGAGGTTGAGTAATATATGATGTTAATAATATGAACGCTAAAGATGGTAAAATAACTTTAGAGGATACACCATTTGATAGTTCATATATAACAACTAATAGTGAATTATATATAGTATTAGAGTATGATGATGTTAATTGATGGAACTTTGTAATAAAAACTGAATTATTGTTAACTGGAGAGTGACAATATCCTATTGCTAAAATAGTTGTATGAAATAATTCTATTAGTGAAATAATAGATTTAAGGTGAACTATTATAAATCAGGGTAATATGCATAAATCAATATATGACAAACACTGAGTAAATGATGACGCCTTTGAAATGGATAATATGATACAATCAGTAGATTGATTACATATGTTTGTAACACAAAGTCAAATAGATTTATGGAATAGTTATCAGCAAACAAAGCAGGATTTATTAGTTAGTTGAACTAATATTAAAACTATAAATAATATTCCAGTATTATGAAATTGAAATATAGATACAAATCAGGTAAGTAATGATGCTTATTCTAATAATTGGAGTTGAGTTAATAATATTGCTCCTAGTAAAAACGCTGTATATAATAAATTTGAAAATGTTAATAGCGATATTACTAACCTATGAAATAGTATTCAATCAATAAATTCAGATATTGAAGATATTGATTATAATATAAGTAATATAGTTTCTAATGTCGATAATATTAATAATACTGTACAATGACTATCTTCTTCTATGGATAATAAACAAAATAAATTAACGGCTTGACAAAATATACAAATAAATTGAGATACTATATCAGCTACAGATACAAAATATACAGCTTGAACTTGATTATCATTAAACAATACAACATTAAATAATACTTGAGTATTAAGTGTAAATAGTCAGAATTGAAACGTTACAGTTTCAGAATTTACGCCTTCTAATACTTGAACAACTTGACAAGTTTTAAAGAAGGCAAGTAATGGTTATGAATGGGGTACTGAAACTGGCGCTGTTACTAGTGTAAACTGACAAACTGGTGTTGTTACAGTTTCTGAATTTACACCAGGAAATCAATGAAATACTTGACAAGTATTAAAGAAAACAAGTTCTTGATATAGCTGGCAAAATGAAAGTTGATGAGGTGGATGAGGGCTTTGAAACAGTGGAATAAACACATTTGTATTAGAAGACCCTACAGACCCTACAGAATTAGATAACTTGTTTACTTGGACTGAAAGTTGGCTTCATAATGAACAACCAGAGGTATGAGTAATAATATTATATTGACTTTTATTTTACTTTACAGGAAGCACAACAGCAGTAGATTATTACTATTGTCCAGATAATGACTTTCTTATAAAAGTAAATGCAGAGATATCTGGAGGTAATAGAGTAGGTATAAGTAGTGTAGTGGAATGTGAATGATTTCATTATTGACAGTTCTATATGCAGTCAGACTTTAGTGATATAGATAGTGTGTGAACATTAATAGCAAAATGGCTAATAGACACAGGACAAGATACTGATGATTTTATTCCAGCTAGAATAATAGTATGAGGTAATACGGTATATGAAAGGAACTGAATGCCAATAGAAAATTCTGGAAACTTTGAGATAACATTTATGTGTACAGATAGCACCTCAGCTTACAGTGCTAATTGAACATCAAGAACATACCATAAACTAATAATATTTACATTTAGTTACTCTAGTGGTACTTGGCCTTGGACTTATATATCAAATACAACAAATCAAGTAAGAATAATAACTCCTTATGTGCTAAGAACAGATTATAATTATGCTAATCCATATACTCCATTATACGATGGTAGTCCTGCTACTAAGAAGTATGTAGATGATAATGTAGCTTATGTATGAAGTTCTGCACCAACAAGTCCTACTGAATGAAGATTATGGTATGATACTACTAATGATGTATTAAAAACATATGATGGAACTAATTGGAATGAAGTATGAGGTGGTTGAAGTTGAGAGTGAAATACCAAAACATTTTACTTATCTGATGCTTCAGATTTAACAACAGCACAAGCTGCTTATGATTGGTGGATAGCTGGTAAGGAGCCAATAATTTATATATTAAATGCTTCTCCATATGCTAATTCTTGACCATTATTTGTTAAAAGTTGAACTCGTAAAAATGCAACTACAGTTTACTTTGAGTGAACAACTATTACAAAGTATGATGATAGTTCTACCTGAAAAAGTTGAAGTTATGTTATGATGTGCTATTTTCATATATCAAACTGAACTGTATCTAGTATATATTGACCAACTTCAACATATAAAACAAGTATGTTTTTAGCAACTTGAGTTAATTACTCTACTCCATATACACCACAATATGACGGTAGTCCAGCAACTAAGAAGTATGTAGATGATAATGTAAGTTGAAGTATAAAATATGAAGATTTTGAAACTTCCACTACGGTATGAGCTACATTAACAGTATCATACTTTACTACACAGATAACACCTAGTGCTAACTTTACTATAGTAGCAGGAACAGTAAAGGAAGGAATGCAATATATAGTAAGAGTAAATAGTTGAGCTACTGTTTATACAATGAGTTTATGAACAGGAGTAACTAATCCATTTGGAGAAGACTTAACACTAACTGCAAATAAGACTACAACATTAGTATTCTTAGCTACAAGCAGTAGCACATTAGAATTATTTAGTATTAGAACAGCAGAATAATGAGAGCTTTACTAATGACGGCTGAAAAGAAAGGATGGCAACCTTGAGCTAACACATTATGTTATTTACCAATAGATGCTAACGATACTACAAGTACAGTATATGACCATTCTTGAAACTGAAAAGATTTTAGTTGTACAAACTGTAGTTTTCAGACATTATCTAGTGGTAAAAGAGTTTTGTCTATATCTAGTGGATATATACAAAGACCTGCAGTGTTTGTTTCTCCTATATATACTATAAATATATGGGCTTATGGATTTGGTACATTATTCTCACAGATTTATATTAGTTCATCAAGATGACATTGAGTAGAGATATATTCTAATACATTAACTCTTTTTGATAATAAAAAAGTATATAATGAGTGATGGACAAGAATAACTAATGCACGATATAATATGTGCTGCACTATCAATAATAGTTGAAATCAGAAAGTTTATATAAATGGAGTAGAAGTTGCATCTAGTTCAAATAATCCATCAGTTCTTAATATATGAAGCACTACTACATATTTATGATATAGTAAATGGTCTCAAGCAGCTACCAGCTGAATTATCTGAGCAGTAATATTAGAAAGTGGAAACCGAACAGCACAGGAAGTATTAGATTATTACAACTTAACAAAGCGTGATTACTGAATAAGTTAATAAATAGAAAGAAGGTTTACTAGTGACCTTCTTTTTTATGTAAAAAGTATTGATTATTTTAGCAGAAATATTATATATATTATATATATTTATATATTATGTCAATGATAATGAAGCTTTTTAAAACCTCAGTTACTAAAATAGTTTTATTACTTGTGGTATGTAGCTTAATAACTATTGAATTGTATAAAACTTTTAAAGGTATAGACCTTGACCAAGTTTTTATTGATACTTGCATTATGGTCATTAGCTTTTATTATTGACAGAAAGGTATGAAGTTTGATAAGCCTGATAGTATAGTAGAAGATTTAAATAATAATAATAACAATGGAACAGTTATTTAATTACATTACTTCCCCAGACACTATTATTAGTTTAGTAATATTTATGTTCACCTTATGATGAGCGTGGAGTACTATTAATAGTAAACAGAAGGATTTAGAAAGACGTATAGAAAAAATAGAGGAACTGGATTTAGACAGTCGCCTAACTAGAATGGAGACTACTTTAGAATATATAAGGACTTCTCTAGAAAAATTAGAGAAATTACATAATTAATTTTTTATATTATTATATATTATTAATGTTAGATTATAAAATTCTTATAGATGAGCAGGAAGGAGTAACTTATGTTGGTATTACAAGTTATCCTAAACCAAACTATAATGATAAATGATACAGAGATGAAAGTCAGACAGCTGACCCAATTTGGAAAATTATGAAAATAACAGAAGATGATGGATTAACTGAAATTAGTTATCCTGAAGGAGATTATAGTGCTAAATTTGCGTGGGATGATAGAGCTAGTTTAAATTATATCTAATAACATATGAAATTTAAATTTAATGTATTAACCTGAGTTTTTGATAGAGTATCAGGCGAATGAAACTATATACAAAAATTTAATCCAGTAACTGGTAAATTTAATCTTGTTGATGATGCAGATAGTTATCAACAGATAATAAATCCACTTACTGGAAAATTTCAATTATGGGCAGAATGATGAAAAAAATATACTAAAGAAGTAACAGGAAACTGATATATTGATTTAACAGATGCTGTAAAGAACAAATTACTAGAACTAAAAGCATACTGATGATGTGTAAGACATCAAAGCGGTTTGCCATTGGGATATACTCAACTAACCTATATACAGTCTGATGGTCGTCAGGTGATAAATACAGGGTATGTTTTACAAGAAACAGATAGTGTCGAAGTTGATTATAAA
>Ga0326511_10001096_pt1 | contig 22938 bp, 19 predicted proteins | sample 0_2496_0518_D_FD_203701 | JGI IMG/M metagenome (GOLD analysis project Ga0326511, IMG submission 203701) | Bovine rumen microbial communities from UC Davis, California, United States - 0_2496_0518 | ecosystem: Host-associated > Mammals > Digestive system > Stomach > Rumen | place: USA...
ATGTATTATTTGCATTTCAAAGGGACTAGCCATAAGCCCGGAAGTTCGCGCAACGGGTCCAGCGTGTTTTATGATTACGGCGATTTTAAGGGAATCACGTTTTGGTCCTATTTGATGTATAGGGCATTGTTCACCATTCCCCCGACAAATGCGAAACCGGCGGTGTGCGGGCTGCTTCACGCAAACCCGGACTGGGCACATCGCGTTGGATGGAATGTCCACCCGTATCACGCCTCCGGCTCGTTCCAAGCGTATAAGGGGAGCGCCCTTTTATCGCATAAGGGAACCATCGATTTGAAATTGGCCGGCGCCCGCAATGACATCCGAAGTATGCGTTATATGGTTGAAGGGATGCTGACTATGTTATTTGATAAAAGTAAGATAGCAGCGCTGGGGGATGTCAGCACCAATTCGGTGGGGATGTATACCGATCTTTACAAGATATACCCGGCAATGTATTCCGAATTTTGTAAAGGTCCGGCGGGCATTGCCAAAGAATATCAAATCATTCACGACCCTAATTGCCGCAACATTTGTGTGGCAAACGGGACATATAAATTCATTGGCGGGACGGACACTTTCAATTGGGCGATGAGTAAGGCGTTCATTGATTTGGGGTATACCGTTTATTACTACGCGCCTGATATGGACGGGGACGGCGTAACGGAAAAGCATCTCAAGGAAATAGGCGCCCAGCCGTATCGGTGGGGCATTCCGCTTGCGGCCTGCTTTGCGAACCAGCAATCCGGAAAAGAATTCATCGGCAAATGCCCCGTTGTCCAAACCTGCCACAGCAAGTGGACCTCATTGGAATTTCCAATTAAAGGCGCCAAGGCGTATGTGTCCATATCCGAGGAGATTCAGGATTTCTTGAAAGGACGCGGCTATGAGACAATCCTTATGCGCAACGGCGAAGATTTGGAACGTTACTCGCCAAAGTCCCCGCTACGCGAACCGGCGCAGCCCGCCGCCCTTTGCCCCCGCGTGTTGTCCATTTGTCAAGGCGATGATTCTATGTTGAAGGCCGCCTGCAAGGAATTAGGCTGGACCTTCAAGAGCGTCCCCAAGGAAGTGGGGCAGCGTGTGTGGCACGTTGAGGACTTGATAAACGATGCGGACATTGTTGTAGGAATCGGGCGCTCGCTTTACGATGGTATGGCGTGCGGAAGGGCGTGCATATCTTGGGACAACCGTAAATTGAATCCGTATACCGGATGCGGCTATGTCACTGAAGAAAATTGGTTTACGTGCGCCCGCGCAAATTTCACCGGACGTGGCCTCCCGCCAATCAATACGGTTCAGGCGCTGGTTGCAGAATTGGTGAAGTATAAGCCGGAAGACGGCGCGACTATGCGAAGGATAGCGGAGCAGGAATTGAACGCCCGCACCAATGCGAAGCGCTACCTCGCCCTGGCTGGCGTAGCGATCCCTGCGCCGTAAACGCGCCTATAAGCGTTTCAAATTATTAAGGCAGGCAAATACCTGCCTTTCATATTTTAGCGCCGTAAAACGCATTTATGCGCCATTAAAAAGGGCCCGCCATTGCTGGCGAGCCCTACTCCATTTGAGCGATAGGAACCTTTTATTTCTTCAGCGCCGGACCCCAACGCAGGCACAGCGTCTTACGCGGGAGGCCGTCATCGCCATATGTTCCGAGGTAGGCGATGCCATTTTCCGGGAAGAAGTCACGGACGCCGATAGGGGCGCCGAATTTGTGGAGCTTGTGCTTGCGGAGCAAGTCTTCAATCGATTTCTTGGACACCGGCATTTGAGCGAGGTCGTGCAGGAAACGGTCGCGGACACTGGGGATGAAGTTGTTGGAGAACGCATCAATCGATGTGGTGTCCAAATAGGCAAGTCCGAAGTTGCTGGGCGTTCCAGCATCATCGCCGTTGCCGTCATTGCCACCAATCACTTCGCCATCCAAGCCCTTCAAGTCCTTTGTGGTGAAGCGCTTGACCGGGTGTCCGTAGCGGTCGGTGCCACGGCGATCCTCGCTTGCGGATTCGCCCTTTGTATACATTCTGTAAAGGGTGTCCGAAAGTTCGGAGAGGACTTCGAGGCCTTCGCCTTCGGGCAGGTCGGCAAACGAATCCTTCAACTTGTAAGACGGGAACCACACGGCTTCGCCATCCGGCCCGCCTTCAGGGTCGTAGAGGGCGGAAATATCAAGGTATTCGTCAAAGTCATCAAAGTTCTTTTTGGCGCCTGCCAGTGCTTCTTCTTTGGAGTCATAGCATTTGGTAGGCACGGCCGTTTCAATAAAGGTGTAGTCGCCTTTGCGGCAAAGATCGAGGAACGAGTAGCCTGCTTCTTCAAAGCCTTTCATTTGCAGCGATGCTTCTTGCCACGACTTCCATTTCCGGCGCTGCTGCATTTTCGGGGACAGCGCCTCGTTACGCTTTTCCATCATAACGATGTAGCCATCCGCGATCTTGTCGCCAAGGCGGTTGAGCACGCTGGTCTGTGTTTCCTTATCGCCAAGGGCGAAACGCGGCTTGAACTTGATGCGGACAGTTTTGAAGTCCGGGTCATTCTTATCCGGGGAGAACCATTCGGCCGCAACATACTGGCTGAATGGACCGAAGGTGTCCTTGATGTAAGCATCCCAATCGGCAGCGTCGTCGCTGTTTGGTCCGCACATCAGGCCAATCCATTCGCCGTCAAGAATTTCGTCCACGAGCGCATCGTTATCGCCGCCGCTCACTTCGGACCAAACGTCGTTACCGTTGAGGATGTTGGTAAGGCGGACGCCAACATCATCCTCGTTTGTGGCGGTTTCGTTATTGCTTTCCAGCCCGGCGGAATTGCCCTGAATACCGGGAGCGGCGCCACCGGAATTGCGGAGCCATTCTTCGCACCAAGCAGCGGCCTTGTCACAAGGATTGACGCAGGCGGTGAAGTATTGGCCTACCGGCCAGAATTGAACAATCTCGCCACCGAGGAAGTGCTTTCCGGCATCATCCTCCGCACTGCCCAACGGATGCCCGTAGGCTTCTTTTTCGATTGCGTCCGCAAGCGCGATGGCATTTTCCGGAGAGCCGCAATCAATCATGAAACAGTCGTCGTAACGGTTTGCGTTGCGGATAACTGAACCCAACGCTTCATTGTTCTTACGAATAAGTTTGATTCCCATAATAGTCCTCGGTGTTTTAGTTAAAATTTACTTCAATATCGCTGCCATCGACACGGAGCCATCCGTTGCGGTATGGAATCCAAACGGCCTCAACTTCTTCGCCGTCCTGATCAAGCAAGGCGATGCAGCGCGTTCCCTTTTTAAGGGACACCCATTGGCTTCTGTTATCGCGATGCCAGTATTTTGTGACCGGGACGCCATCGCTCCAAGTCTGCGTTCCAAAAACGGCGTCACCTTCATAAGGCTCTGCGAGGCGCCCTATTTTGGCGAGATCCGGATTGTCGCAAAACTTGGCACGGATTGCTTCCAGGTCGCGCTTGTCCTCGTTGCGCTTGGATTCGTCTTCGCCTTCGTCATCGCGCTTGTATGCCATCAATTCGGCGGCATCATCAAGGTTGGAAGCAAGCCCCTTGATATAAAGCGCAAGGGACTTCCAATCCTTGCAACGCGTATAGGCGCCGCGAATGCAGTGGCGTAATTCGTAGGCGAGTTTTTCAATCCCATCAATGGACTCTTCCAGCCCTTCAATCTCTTCCCAGTCTTCCCAGCCGTCGTGCCCTTCAGCCTTTTTGCGGCCTTCATTGCCGCCCATATACTTGGCGTCAATTTCTTTGGCGGCTTCTTTCGGGTCCTTGGTAGCGCTGTAGCAGGCCTTTGTGATGTCCTTGAAATCATCGCGGGCAAATTCAAGGGCCGTAATCGGGCTGTATTCAAAGTCATCTTCGAGGCTGGCGGCAACCGCATCCACATATTCGTCATAGGTGGCGCCTTCGTCCTTGCCCTGCGTGAGATACTGTTTCGCCGCTGCAACACACTTGGGGCAAATGTCCGCGTTATCGGCGTAGCCTTTGTCCTTGAAGTATTTGCGAACGTCCGGTTCCAGTTCATCAAGGTAATTGGTTTTGGTCCAGCCGCTCCCGCAATTCTTGCAGCGGCCGAGATGCATACGCGCCTCGTGCTTGGGCAGGGAATCCGCCAAGGTCTTGAGCGCCTTGGCAGCCTTTGTCATTTCTTCCTCGTCGCCATCCTCGGCGGCGCTGCGCCAATCCATAATCAGGTCGCGGACCTTTTTACGAATTTCGCCATCTCCGGCGGCAGCGCGATTGAGCGCCATAGCATCGCCGTAGTCAATCTCGCCGCTGGTCTGGGCGATGTCTTCCAAGTCCGATTCGTAGGACTCGTTTTTCTTGATAAGTTTGATTCCCATAATAGTTCTCCGTTACTTTTTAGCGTGCTTGGATTCGTCGTCTTCGCCATTCGGGTCGAAGCCGGAATCCTTGACAACGCGGCTGCGCTGCTTGAGGACCATCGGAATAGGATCGCCGGCGCCCCAATCGCCATTGAAGTAATCCCAAATCTCTTCCGGAGTGTCCGCAACATCCTCGGGGTCATCGCCGATGTAATCGCAAAGATATTCCATCGCCAGCTTCAGCGCTTCCGCATCATCGACGGCAAGGAAAATTTCCTTGTGCAGGCAATTTTTCAAATCCGCCCTTGTAGTGGGGCGGCGGTCGGCGGCGGGCTCATTGTCCCACCAAGTAAAGGTGTAGGACTTGTTGGCGCCTTCGCTTTGAATCAATTCGACCTTTTGAATGTCGCAAGAGGAACCTTCGGGGAAGGCCTTGCACGAATCAAACCAGCCGTTGAAAGCGATGATGGCATCCCTTTCGTTGCCAGCAAAAACCTTCTTCGCATAGAGCTTGGCGCCAATCTCGCCCGGTCTATCCGCCAAGTAGGTTACCTTATAGGCGGACATCTTTTCAAGCATCTTGATTTTCGGCATAATGTTATCCAACAAGCGGGTGGTCGTTTACAATAAATGCAGCGGCTTCGGCAGGAGATCCCAGCCTTGAAAGGCGGTCTCTCTTATACTCTTTCCACCGGTTTTTCCAAGCGTTCGGGTCGCCCGGAGATTCGACGCACACATCTACGCCCGAAGGCTTCGGTTTAACATAAACAGTCCCTTCTTCGCCGGACGCATCGGTGAAATCGACGTGCATTTCGCGCGGGTTGGGCCAGCCGAATTTGTTCTTTTTCGGGATGGTGTATCCGCGTTTCTTAATCTCTTTCAGGTAGGCCTTGTAAATTGCGTTCGCATATTCGGAGGACCCGGAAATATCATCCGGGGTTTGATAATGCATACGCAGCCCTTTCAAGGTCACGTAATGCCCGTTATCCAGCGCAAAGAATTCATCGCCATTGAAAGACGTGAACGCGCCGATGAGATGGACAACGGTTCCGTTGGGCTGCCTTTCAGTAAGAGGCACGCCACGGTAGTCCGCCACGTTGTCTAATGTAAGGTTTGCCAGCGTGAGACCGCCGTTTGCTTCAACCATTTTGATTCTAGGCATAATCATTACCTCATTAGGTCGCGGACGAAACCTTATCGCGGATCGCCCTGCACAATTCCGAAACGCTCGCAAGGAACGTGAGCGTGACGCTGCCGTTCGCCTGCAAGCCGCCTTGAGAGAAGCCCTCAAGTTTGCTCAAATTCGTTGTGATCACATTGTCGAGGAATACGCGGATCTTGTATTCCCATTCCATTCCGTTTGCCATCTTCACGGACTCGTCATACGAGGTCACGAAGAACGGAATGATGTCGCTAGGCACAGCCGTGCCATCCGCATCGTGAATAAGCGGGTCGCTGTAAAAGTCCGGCTCGCCCGGATACTTCACCAGCTGCGCCGTATCGATTGCCATCCAGTTGTCGGTGTCCTCGCTAGGCAGGACGCCTTCATATTCGAAGTTGTCCGTAAGGCAAATGTAGGCGTGTTCGCGCTGCGGGTCCGCATCATACGGCAGCCATACGCGGTCGCCGTAGGAATAAGTATTGCCGCGGGAAACCGTGGTATACTTGGCATAGCGGCGGGCAAGAGCCACCACCGCCTGATATTCGATCGCGGTGTTCCCGTTGCCGCTGCTGCTACTGGCGTTGCCTTCTTCAATAGGCACCTGGCCGTTGAAGTCGAAGTCAACCGCCATCGCTTCATAAGATTCTCCGTTAGGGTCATCCGTGGACACCTTGACCGGCAAGGATCCGGTGCAGGGATATCGGTAGAGGATGGTTTTGCCATCAATCGATCCGCCGGTGGCGCCGTCGATTTCAACCTTGGAGGAATCGAGGCTGGCAACCGCCATAATGTCATTTGGGAACGGATCGGCGAGAAGGGCGGCCTCCCAAGCAAGAAAACGGCTGCCACCCGAAAGGGAGCGGCCGACTTCAAGGGCGCCTTGATTTGTCATTACTGAAATCACGCTTCTTTCTCCGCAAGGCTCAACGTCGCCCAAATGATTGTGTGTAGGGCGCCTTCGGACCGGACTGTGCCGATTGTCTTATCGCCCTTCATTACCGCAACCACCTTTTGGTCGGCGTCATACTTGAATTGAACACCATTGGAATACAGGTTCGCCAGCGAGTCAAGAATTGCCTGGAACTCGCTAGACGAAGTGCTTGCTTCCGTCTTTCTCTTCACAAGTTTAATGCCCATAGGTCTACCATCTAATTACTTTTCAAATATACATAAACCAGCCGAGCCGGCGCACTACTCGTAGGCAAATCCTATACGGACAGATACGGTAGGCGTGGACAACTTATAGATTTCCCAATCTTGAGGCGTCAAGGTGTATTCGCTTGGAATCAATCCGTAGGCGCCAACGACTACGCCATTCGAATCACGCAGGTAGATGGCCGCCGGCATACAATCTTCAAGGACCAGCTTGTCGCCTTCCCACGTAAAACGAAGTCGGTTGGCGCCGGTCTGCGGTCCATCCGTGATGTGATCGATGGCGGCCTTCAAATCCGCAACTGTCCCTTCGAACGGGTAGATGCTCGAAGCCTCAATGTCCGCATAATCGGTGAAGGCTTCCGTATCGCTCAACGCCCACGTTTCCTCCTCCTCGGTATTGTTCAGGATATACATCCAGCGCAATGCCTCGGTGTCCTTCGCGTGCAATTCCTTCGGACGATACAATGCCGTGACCCCAACGTGTCCGTTCGCCAGCATCAGGTCGCTTTCATCATTGACCTCCGGGTCGGTGACGTTATGAAAGTGCTCATCATTGTAGAAGGGGACATCGTTAACGGTGGAAGTCGATCCCGGCAAGCCAAGCAGGCCGAAGGTATGGGTGGACTGCCAATAACGGATGAATGTGACATTCTCCTTGTCCACCGCCATAATGCGGAGCGGATACTGGCAGCCGATGAACTCATAGATTTTGGATCCGCGTGCCTCGTTGAGGCGGGTATACGGAATTTCCTCCCAGCCTTCGCGCGTAGCCGTAAACACCGCTGTATCGATGGTTACGAAGTCGTGGGCGGCACGGCTGAAGTATTTGGAGGGGAACAACTCAATTACGTTCTTGGCGCCACAGCGCTGCCCGTCAAAGAGCCCGGAGTAGGTGAAGCCCTGCATCTCAATCCGGTTTTCCGCATACAAATACATCTTGAGGCGGAGGAAAATGTAGATCGGGATTTCATAGGTCAGGCACACGTCAACAAGCGCCGACGGGCTGCCAGCCCACGCGGATTCCTTAACCCACGGATGGCCATCGCCCAAATCGGCAACGGCATCTTCAGCAAGGCGTGCCAGCACATCAAGGTCCGCCTTGTAGTAGCGGTTATTGAAATGCTGCGCCGGCTCAATCCTTTCAAAGCGATAACGCGTGACCCAGCCATCGGCTTCCGAATACTGCTGGATGGCAACGTTGATGTCCTTTGCATCGGCGCCTTCTGTATTTTCCGTAACATAACGGAGGGCGCCTTCTTCCGCCTTCTCTTTGCCTTCGGGCGCCAGCGTATCAATGTGGGCAAGCAGCTTGCGGAGATTCTCGTGCTGCTTATAAACGTCCTCGACCTTTTTCTCCTCCACTTCGCCGGGCTTGCAGTAGTAGGCGATGGAAGGATCGGACAAGCGGAGGTTCTCAATATCAAGGCCTACGGCTTGGAAGCAAACGCGGAGGCCTTCAAATGTATTGCGGGTGCGCGTAAGCAATGCAAAGAGCAATGCGGACCACTTGGCGCCGCATTCCTTGACAATCAAAGGAGGGACTCCCATCATGTGCGCGTATGCCTCGCACATCTCGGAGGACACACTCCAGGTCTTCGAGACAACCGCATTGGAAGAATTGGTATGCGGGACTACAAAGTAATCGCCGAACAGCGGCGAAAGGACTTCGTCGTATTTTGCATAGATTTCGTCCCACGCGGGGTTGAGATGATGTCCCGGCGGGTAGGCCAAGGTTTCCGGCGCCTGAATGTCGGTTGCCTTACGCTTGAACAACTTGATGGCATTTTCATCAATGTAGGAGACGATGTCCTCCGTGCCATAGTCCGCGAAGTTCTTGCGGTCATAGTAGCCACGGTAGGTGCCGAGTGTTGTTTGATGCGCGATGTCAACCCAAAATGAGTAGCCCTGGTTGTCCACCGTAATCCAAATATGTTCCACCCCGCCTTTACCGATTGGCAGGCGCCCCTTCGGCAATTCAAATTCATCATCGCCATTGAGGACGCTGAATTTGTAGAGGTAGCCCTTGCGCCAGTAATTCGGATCGCTCAACGGAATAGCTATGTTTGCGTCGTTGATGCAAATGTAGGAATAGTCCCCGCTGCGGATTACGCTGCCTGCCGTATAGGCATCCGGCGTGCGCTCGTGGGTCTTGGGATCCATATGATGGAAGGCGTTTACCGGATCGGGCCAAACCGGCTCGCGCAACTGGAGCATCCTTCTTTGGTAGATGACCACGGAGCCTTGCGGGAGTTTGAGTCCAGTAATGAAAATGCCATTCGAGTTGTCGTTGAAGGCGCCGCCAGCACCCCACGCCTGCAAGCCTTCATACTTGCCGAGATTGGATGCCTTGATGGACGGATGTTGGTTCGCCTCCATAAATCCGTAAAGAGGCTCGCCCGCCGCGTGGAGCGCTTCCATAAACTGGGGTTCCATAATAAGGCGGTTGAGCGTTTGGAGGATGTAGCTGTCCCTAACCCAACCGGCGGCGGCTTTCCTCAAAATCGGACGCTGTTGTATTGAGACATAAACGGCCCAAATAGGCGATGAAAATTCTGCCGTCAGGTTGATGCGGTAATCGATGCGATACAGCCCTGGAACCTCCGTATTGGGCAAATTCGCCGTGATACGATCGGTCACATTGACTTTCTCGTCGCCAACCTCCAAAGTCACCAGCGGAAGTTCCGGGATGAAGCTCGCATATTGGTCCACCAGCGTAGTTTCCGGCGGCACCTGTTCGAGCCGCACATACATCGGCTGGACTTCGCGCTTCACCTTCGCGGAGATAAATTCCTTCCAGTAGGTAGAATACAGCGATTCGTCAACCACGCGCAATACCGCCATATTCGCGGTTTTGGAAACCACAACATATTCACGGGCATACGAAGTATTAGTAACCGACATCCATTTCTCCTAGTGGCAAAAATTGATATTCAACCGCCGTGATCTTGCCAGCGGTTTCGTAGAACACGCGCTTGACCACAAATTGCTCAATGCAAGGACCTTTCACTATAATCGTGTTGCCCGGATACCAAGTCCAGGTATTTTCGTCCTGAAAGTCATAACGATCCGTAAGGCAAATCGGGACGGAGCATTTCTCCACAATCTTGACAGTGACAACCAGCCCATCCGCTTCCGCAGTTACCGGCGCCACGGTGTCCGAGTAAGAACCTTCTGCGTGGCAACGCGGCGGGAAGATCATGTTCGGGGAACCGAACATGCTTGCGGCGGTCGACACATTCACCTGATACCAGTAAATGCCGTCCGAGTCCTGCCAAGCAGGTTTAGAAGGCTTTGTCCGCGAAGGCACCCAAGCCGTTCTAGCCTTCCAAGTGGCGCCGTAGTTGCTCACATAAAACCAGTCCGGGAAGAATGGGTTGCTTTCAAGCGGCTTGTCAAACCCATTTATAGGCTGTGCGGAAGCGGACAGCGGGAGAAGCGGTATGCCGCCTCCGGTATAGTCTGCATCCGTTTTCGGGCCATAATCCGAATACCACGCATTGACCTTTTCAATCGGAACAACCTGCTCGCCGGTGCAGGACATATCATCGGCGGTAAGGGAATCTCCGGTGAGCTCATCCAAGTCAGCGTCCAGGAATCCCTCGCCGAGCACGCCAAGATTCTCAAATGTGCCGCCGGTGACTTGCGCCGAGGTGTTTATTATGAGATTCGTGATAACGCAGTAGGCGGCAATGATGGAAAGGGTTGTGATGGTATCAAACTCCGCATCCTCAATGTTGACGTAGCCCGTTCCATATGTCCCCGTAAGGGCAAGGATCGATTCGACGAACAAGACATTGAGGGCAACCGGGGCATCGCTTACAAGTCCTTTAAAGCCGCCCATAAAGGAACTAACAGTTCCGGGGCGCCAGGTCGCAACGGCTTCACCACGCTTGAAGGTGATGTAAGGTCTTTCGGCGCCTTCGGCGAACATCAAGGTCTGCCACGCGCACGGAACGCGGAGCAGGCTGCCATCCGCAAATTCAAAATCCACATAGCCTTCGGGCACCTCTTCTTGGGATGCCAAAAGAAGGAGCCACTTATCAAAGAACTCCTCCGCATCGTGGATGATATCATGCGCGGCCTTAACGGCGGTTTCACTTTCCAAAAGCATTTAAGTCCTCAAGTCCCATACAAGCGGTGATACTTGTTTTCATATCCGGAGCCGGATTCGGTTTCGACTTCCGCGATCAGGCGCTTACAGCCGTATCCGTTGAACGAGCGTTCGGTTGCCAATTTGACGTTCACCCCGGTTCCGGAAGAATTTTCCTGAATGCTGATCGGCAGCATAGCATATGACCCTGCTGTCCGCATATAAGTAATGCGGTGGATTTGATCGTCGAGAGGCAGCCAGCGAATACGATAGCCGCCGCTCACCGCCTCATACATTTTATAAGGCCACATCGCCATAAAGGTGGAGTTGAAATTTGCGCTGCCAAGCAAACCGTAGAGCGGGATGTTGCCACTTTCGCCCCAATAGACCTGGATGGTATTAGAGGTAGTGATCATCCCATTAGGCGCATACAAGCAGTCGGACCAAGTAGGCTCGGAATAAATACCGGCGTGCTCAAGAACGCTAACATCCCCGGTCCACAATCCGTTAGACGTAGGGCCGGTTTGGGAGGCATCCATTGTGCCTACCACGCCCCACTTTAGGACCTGCTTGCGGTATTTCACAACGCCCATATTGAGGTTCTTTACGGACGCGTTGCGGATCGTGGCGTTGCCTTCAATGCGGGCGCCGCCCGAAATAAGGGTAGACCCCTTGAATTCGGCACCGTAAATTTGTCCGCCGTATGCGGTGAGATCGCGGATGTTTGCGCTGTTGACTACACCGCCAGTAATGTTGACGTTTCCAGCAATCGAAAGGTTCCCGTTCTTGCCAACAATGCGGGACGTTGCGAGGTTTGCCGCAACGAGGTTGGCTGGCGTGGTTTCATCTTCGTGGACCAGCTCCACTTCGCCCAAGCCATTCAGGCGGATGATAACTTTGTCCATCCCATCCGTCAAGGTGATTTGTTCGAATGTTCCGCCGAGGTAGCGGTTGATTGCTTCGCGTATAGTGGGGAGCACTATTTCGCGGGTTCCGCCGTCGGCATATTTCATTACAAGAGAGATTTCACCGGGCGCCTCAATGAGGTCCCGCCATTTTTCGAGGATGGCGGTAGCATCCGAATGTGCTTCACGGATGAGGGAGATGCCTTCGCTAAAGTCTGCTGATTGTCCCATTCTACACCTCCGACCCATTGGCTATGGGCAATTCAACCGCCCTTGCGCTTGTAGATAATCCGAGCCTATATACATTTAGTGCTGTTACGCATACCTGCCATATAGTATTCCCCCGTGCTGTCAGTGTCATGCGCTGCGATTGGCCGTAGCTTGCAAAGACAAACGTTACGGATGAGCCTCCCGGGACAAATACAAAGAAGTCGCTCATATGCATAACGTCCGTATCGCCTAGATTCGGTGCAATCGTAAGGGAAGGATTTTCTCCAGGTTCGACGCGCATATAGCGGGGAAGCGGCCATGTTGGCCACCTGCCGTTATCATTTATAACGGCAGGTATGCTTTGTATTCCATTCACATCGTATGTGGTATTTTGGCGCCCTCCGGCGAACGATAACGCTCCGGCCGTAAGTTTACCTCTCCCACCCGTGGTCGTCGTGGTGACTGAATTGAAAAAAGGATCGGACGGCAGGGTGCGCTCATTGATCGTCTCAAACACCTTCTGGAAATTCGGGACAGTTAAAGCCTTCCGCCCGGACAAGTTGAAAGTAACGTCCTTCGCCGTGGGTGAAATCATCTCGCTCCACTTCGTGACAAGCTCAATCATGTCCGTTTGCGATTTCATAATGACTTCAAAGATCGTTTCGAAGTCATAAATCATTCTTTTGTCTGCCATTATAACACCTCACGCGGAGTGACCGTCAAGTCGCTCTTTGAAATATACTCATGGGTTGCCAGCGAAATCTGCGGGCATTCCGGGACGCTTTCGTCCGTGCCCTTGCGCAGCGTAATATACACCTTCGTAAGGCCGAACTTTTCCGTCAGCAGCGAGTGCAATTCCGATGCCAGCAAGGTCTTGCCTACATTGTAGCAGGCGTATTCCTGAATGAAGCGGGTAATCTCCTCGTTCTCGCGGTGCGCCCCATCATACGAATAAGTGATGGTGACCGGGACCGATACACACGGCTCGACCACAACCGAGGTGAAGCCGAGTTTCGAGGCGATGCCAAAGTAGCCTTTCAATTCCAGCTCGTAGGATGCCTGCGTGATCGGGACATAATCGTCAATGCGATATCCTGCATACTTCGGGTTGGAGTCAAGATCCTCTTGCGCTACCCAAGTATCTTCCGCATAGCCGGATTCCTCATCAACATCGGCGCCCGGTTCCAGCCCGCGCACGTTTGCCGTAGCCACATACAATTTGTTTGTGCCGGCGTGGTATACAATATCGCTGGGCGCATAAGAATGATCGGGGGACCAGTAGCGGCGATTTGCCACCATCAGGCCGGAAAGCACGATGGTCGCGTTGTCATACCGGAAAGCGGATTCCGCACCAAAGCCCATTCCCTTCAGGGCCGCGTAAATGTTTGCGGGGACAATCACCTGCCAAGAACTTTCGGGGTCGCTCGGCGGGAGTGTTTCCGTGCCTTTATCCTTGCGCACAACCACATACAAGGCGCCATTGAATTCTACCATAGCGCCGTGCGGGTAGATCACCGGATATGGGCGTTTGCCATCGATATAGTCTTGGTAGGCCTGCGAATCAAAAGGCGCCACGGGGAAGTGGCGGTTTTGTTCGCGGTGGGCAGAACAAGAGCGGACAAGCGGAATCTTCTTGATTTCGGTGACCAGGTCCTTCTCATCCGTAATCTTGCCGGAAGCGAACATCTCGGCGACGGCACGCGACCTAAACATTTCGGGCGTGTCCCCAGTGCTCGGTTTGTCGAGGACCGGGAGCCTATCGGAATAAAGCGGCGTAACGTCATCATTGAATTTGAGCGTTTCGTTCGCTGCCTCCGCAAGGCTGTCCGTCTTAATGTAGGTAACGCTTACGGCGGTGATCTTTGCAAAGGTCTCTTTGTTGTTGTATCCGGCGCCATACACTTCGCCATCGCCCAAGGTGATGGTAAGGCCGCGACCGGTATGCTGGCAAAGAACCAGCCAATCACGATCCGTGTAGGCAAGAAGTTCCGCCATCGAATAGATCGGGACTACTTCCTTCGCCTTGCCGTCGTTGCCGATGCCTTCAAGGAAGACGCGCACGGAAGGCGTCCAAACCGCCTTGTAGGTTTCCGGCACATAAATCGACTGGAAGGTGCCCGGCGTAAGGTCAATATCATCCGTGGTGAAGTTTTGCGTGACATACTGGCCGGCGCAGTAGAGCGCCTTGTATTTTTGCTCGCCCTCGGCGGTCATTTCGTCGAGAGCCTCGAACCTATAAAGCAGGAGGTTGGCGGCGGATCCATCGCGGAGGTTCACCGAGCCGATGGAATCGTAAAGGCCATATTCACGCAGGGAGGAGAAGTAAAAGTCATTCCCGGAGTGGATGAGCGGCGGCGTAATGCTTTCGATGGAATTGAGGAGGAAACCTTCGCCCAATTTAAGCAGGTAGGCATCGTTCGCCCTCAAGATGTCCATATTAAGCAGGTGCGATGCAGCCCTGGCGGTGATCATATCATCGCCGTAGGACATCATTTGGACAAAGCCGCGTGCCTGCATTCCATACAATGCGGACAACTTGTTGAGCGCATTAGGCGCCGCACCCAATCGTTCCTGAATGGTTTTGTTGGCTAAAGCAAAATGATCAAAAAACTGTTTCACGGTGCCCTCGGGTTTTGGCGGGCGCGTAGCCCTTTCTTAAATATAGGTTTATTTTCTGCCAAAACCAAGTATACAATAATATACACGCTCCCGTCGCCGGGAGCGTGCATCTATGCGGGTTTACATGGCTACCCAATCAGTTTTCATCGCCGGGGCGATTGACGAAATCGTGGTTTTCAAGTTCGTCAATCATGTCCGGGGCAAGATCCTCTATCATTGCGGTAACGGAGGGATGGTCCGAAAGCATTTCGTCCCAGTCCTCTTCTTGCAAGTGGAATGTGATATGGCACATACCGCCGGAGAAGTCGAAGGTGTAATACTCCAGCAAGTCGCCTGCCTTGTAGTATGGCTCCACACTCTTGTCCGCACGGATGCCAAGTTCAACGCGGGCGATCGGCATCTCGGCGCCAACGCTGACATCTTCGGTAAGGACAGTTTCGAGGCCATAGCCCTTCAACTTGTCCGCGCCGACAATGAGTTTGTCAAGCGCCGCCTTGCATTCCTTGGCGTCCTTCACATTGTTCTCTTCGTAGTCTTCGTTGCCCTTGTTTTCAAGGACGTTTCCGAAGGCTGTGGAAAGGTAGGATTCAATCACATCAACCGCATCGATGGCAGTCCCCACTTGAGTGGAATCGATGGCTTCCCCGCTCCCGTCTTTCCACTGAATCGCGTAGCGTTTCGTGGGGTTGGCACTGGGGAATTTCACTTCCACCGTTGCTTCCATAGGAGTTGTTCCGGACTTCTTTGCCTTGATAACCACGGTGTCGTAGCCAACGGGAGTCGCGCCGGTGGACTTGAAATCCACAGAACCGCTGCATCCCATATCATTCAGGATGCCTTCGATTTCCGGGAACATTGTGGACTTGAAGCGTTCGATTTCGTGCTGGCGCTCCTCAAGATAAAAGAGCGGCATCTCGGAGAAAAGTTCAAGCATAGGTTACCTCAAACAATTCCTTGGCCTGCCAGCGCATCCAAGAGGAATGCATCCATGTGGCCCTTGAAGTTTTTCATAATTTCGGGGTCGTCGATGTGGCGCAAGGCCTTTTCTTCAAACTCGGTGCCTTTCACGGCATCCTTGAGGGCTTGAAGTGCCTTGTCGTCGTCGTGGTCCTTGCGATATGCGTAAACCGCATTTTCGATGTCGCGGCGAACCCTGGCGCCGACGCGCTCTTCTCTTTTAATCAATCTAACGTGTGCCATTTTGATTACCTCAAATCTTCCGGCTCGTAGTTGAAGTTCGAAATGATCTCCGCCAGCACGGCGCGAGCCACGATCTTCTTCTCGGTCGAGTTCAAAGTGTTGTCCTTGATTTCAGGGCTGCTGTTTGCTAAAGCGTTTTGGACCAACGCGATAGCGGCCGTGACCTCGTGAAGGCAGTTGGACAGCTTCCCGGTCTTTTGGAGGGCGGCGCACTTCTTACGCGCATCGTGCATCGTAATGCGGTTAAGCGCTGCGGCTTCCGACTTGCTTTCCCACGGTTCTTCCGGACGGATAGTGAGGTGGTCATAGCGCAGCCAATTTTCAAAGGACGAACCCTGCTTGGTATACCAATACTCTTCAAGGCCGTATTCCTTCGAGATGTCTCCAATAGAAATAGTCAGGAAGTAATCATTTCCGCCAAAGCGCACGTCCGGGACCGCCTTTATATCGAATTTCAAGGCACGGCGCACGGCACTGGCGGTGCTGTCGTTTGGCAGTTCACCATCCTTCAAAAAGCCCATTTCAACGAGCTTTTTACGGGGAATGCGGATATAGATGCTATCCGGCTTCATATGGTGATTCCCGCCCCGGATGACAATGTCTTCCGCAGGGCGGGCTGCCTCAATCATTTTGATCTTGGGCATTTCAAGTCTCCTTAAATGTCCGTCATACCCTGCATAGCAGCCTTCAAGCCGGCGTTGTTGCCGGTATCGGTCTGCGGCATCACTGCACGGCTCGGAGCACCGGGGACCGGTTCGTTACTGTGCTTCATAATGCCAGCGTTGCCGATGATGGACTTTTCGACGTTTTCCTTCGTGATGTTGGAGTGGTAGTAGTCCCTGTAAGCCTGCACCATTTCGTCCTGAATGTTGTCTTCAAGGTATTTACGGAGGTCGTCGTCACTCCAATCAAAGATGTTCTTGCCTTGTTCAACCGTGTTGGTCGGCACCTTGCCACCGTTTGCCACGGCGATTGCGCCCTGGAAGTCGCGGAGCATATCGATCGGGTCCTGGTCGTTGTCACCTGCCGAGTTCTTGAAAACGATGCTTTCGATCTTGCAGTTCGGGTTGATGAGGAATACCTGCGACCAACGATGGTGGCCGTCAACGATGTAATACTGGCCGGCGTGTTCGTAAACAACGAGCGGGAGATTGATGGTGACCGGGCCGCCCTTCAGGATAGCCTTGGTCTGTTCCGGATTTTTGCCGCTCACCTGATAGCCAAGGGATTTGCCCACGTCGATTTCATTCTGCGTCGGAAGAAGATCCTTTGCCGCGATCTGTTCGCTCTTCGTTTGCATCTTCGTAGCAAGTTCGCCCTTTCCGAAACCAAGTTCGAGAAGGTCAAGCTGGTTCTGCGAAAGGCCCTTGAGCGCGTTAACGAGATCCGGCATATCCTTTTGATTTTTGAGTGCCTGGATTTCTTGGTCGAAGTCACGGTTTCCGGTGTTGGAATCTTCGCGGCGTTTGTGAGTCATGTGGATTTTTGCCATATCGGTATCTCCTTGGTTAAAACTTTCATCCGGGTATTCCATCCCGTAGTAAATGCAGTAGTCGCGGAAAGCATCCTTGTAGCGATCCGGGACACATTTGATTGCCTCGCGGGCAGGCAGCGCGTCGGAAAGATCGTCAAAGAAATTCCAAACGGACTGCCCTTCATAATCCTTAACCCACTTGTCGTTGGGGTCGTTTTCGTCATTGAAGGCAACGCGAATCTCGGCAGACCACTTTGTCCCCGGCTCGTGCGCCTCGCGCTTGTCTTGTGTGGCAAGCTGGTCGGAGATTTTAGCAGGTCCTTCACCGTTCTCGTAACCATCAGCAATGATTTGCTTGTATTTGTCACAGAGGCGGTCGGCTTCTTCGGAGGACATCTTGTGGTCCTGAACAAGCCCATACCATACTTTTAAGTAAAAGCCGCGTAAATCGTTAGTGCTCATTTTAGCCCTCGATATTGATTGCGAGATCGACGTAGGAGGTGCCAAGCTGTCCGGGAAGCTGGATTGCGCGGGCAACTTCGTCCGGGGTCATCTTGCCATAGATTTCAAGGGAAACGGTGCCGTCCGGGTTAGCGGTGGTTTCAACCGTTTGACCATTGAGGATCGCATCTTCCAGCGTGGCAACAATCTTATCAATTGCTTTCAGCTCCGCATTCTTGTGGAGCACGAAATATGATGTTACGCGTCCCTCGTTCTTGGCGGGAGCATTTTCATCCGCGGACACCTCCTCCGGGTAGTCCGACCAAATTACTTCGGCCTTGTCCGCAATTCCGTCGGAGTCGGTTCCGATGGCGGTGATGTGATACTTCCTTTCAGGGTGCCTCTTATGGAGCGCCGCGACCTCATCCGCAAGGGCCTGGGCTGAATCGTTGCAGTCAATAGCATCGACAACGTCGATTTCGCCGGAATCATCCTTGGAAATTTCTTCCAGCCCATACGCAACGGCTTCAAACGAAGGCTCGGCGAATGTGGCGGCATTCAGGGCACTTTCCGAAAGGGCGCCTTGTGTTTTTTTCTTGATAAGTTTGATTCCCATTTTCGTTATTCCTTTGCAATTTTAATGATGGCTTCTGCCGGGTCCATATCAAGCAGTTCGCCGTAGCGTCCAACCACATAACGAATCCCGCCCATAGCAAGACCCTTATCGTGCTCTCCATCATACGAACGGAGGCAGAAATCCCCACCGGGCTCACCCTCAAAGCGCTTGGCAATTTTGAGAAGGACAACGTTTCCCTTGTCATCCTCGATTTCGGCATAGTCCAGGGCGCCTTTCAAGAAGTTGTTTCTTGCGTATTCGTCCGGCGCCGTTTCGGATTTCTTGGATTCCTTGGACCGGCAATACTTGCAAAGACCGCCGTAGCGGTCATAGTCATATTCGGTCATCACGGCGCCACACGAATCGCAGCGCTCCATACTTTCTTTCTTGATGAGTTTGATGCCCATTGCCTGCCCCTTAATACATATCGTTTTCGGAAAATTCGTTCACTTCGGCTTCCATCGTATTGTAGTTCACCTCGATGTCAACCATAGAATGATTACAATACTCGCGGAACTTCTCGTAGGACACTTTGCCCTTGCCGGCGCCCTTCCACGCAAAACCGTAGCGGAAATAGTAGGTCATCCCGGTGCCCTTGGTGCCTTCCACCACCGCGAGCATTTCTTCCTTGTTCTTGACATTCTTGTTTTCTTTGGAACTGTAGAACGAGTAATAGTAATACTTCGATTCGTAGTCCTTGACCTTCGCGTAGGCCGCCTGAATTGCAGGGATGCGCTCATCAAGATACTTTTGGAATTCTGCGATGCTCCAGTCGCCGTGGCGGGTAGCGGTTTCTCCAACCGATGCGTTCTTGTCCGGATTATTGAAAGTCACCGTGCCGAATGTTCCATCCGGCGTAATGGTTATGAGGTAATAATCGCGCTTGGAGGGCTTGACGGATGCCCACTGCCAATCTCCGGAACCGGCGCTGTTCCAATGAATGTCACCGATGCCAGCCTTCTCCACATCATCATACATCTTGTTGATGAAATCAACGCGGTCTTCCACAGCGGCGCTTGAATACACCGGGGACAGAATCAATTTCTTCACCCTTTCCGGAATCTTGGAATTGAGTTCCGGGGGCGGAACTTCCGCCTCGCCTTCGGGGGTAAGGATAAATACATTGGAGGCGCCCTGCTTGCGGCCAAATGCATAACCGCTAGCCACAAGTTCCTTCAAGATCCTTCCAGTCTTGGTCAGCGGGAGGCCAGCCTTTTGGCTGATTGCACGGACACGCGCACGGCCAAGTCGGTTGATCGCCTTCATCACATCCATATATTCAGCGTCGGTAAATTCCGGGGCAGGTTCTTCCTGAAGTTGAGTGTCGGCTGCTGCAGCCTGCTGGGCGGCGGCGCCTGCTGCAATGATTTCATCCAGCTCGGCATCAAGCGCATCCATATAGGCGTCTTCGTTGGCGCTTTCGGAAGGCTTGCCGTGTTCGAGCACATCATCGAGGCTCTTGAATTCATCCGTGAAGATTTTTTCGACATCGTCCTCTGTGGCAAAATCCATCTCGCGTTCGATTGTATGGTTGCCTACCGGGCTGATCGAATACTGCGCGATCTTCATAATGTTCGGAAGGAGGCGCCAGCTCACATCAATGTCCTTACCATCCAAGGTCTTGGGGCGGACATCAAGCGTAGGCGGTTCCTCTTCGTTGATGCGGATATCGATTTTGAAATTCTTGACGCCTGCGCCGGACCAAGCGGCGGTCACGGCTGCCTTATAACCATTCATAGCCATACTTTCAAGTTCCTGCTTGTTGAAAAGTTTTTCGCCCTTGCTGTAATGTTTCATGCGTTCGAGGTGCGCTTCCGCGTCATCCTTTTTAGAAAAGGACGCAAGAACTTTGCCGTTTTTATGGTCGCGGATCACCCAAGGTGCATCCTCTCCCCGGCTGTTCTTGTGTCCCTTTTCATATTCAATAGTTTCGTCGGCGCCTTTCGCTTCATTGAAGCGGCAAGCATTATACCGGGTTGGGGTAAAATGTGCCTTGATATAATCTGCGGGGTCCTCCGAAATTTCACGATCAAAAATCACGTCATAGCCATTGCCGGACCACTTCCCAGTGCGCCCGGTTTTCTTATACTTGTAAATCTGTTGCAGGTGGTTTCCGTGGAATACAAAATTGTTGGAGCTGCCTTCGTCCCAAACAGTTCCATCGGCGAGGGCTGCGTATGCCTTGCGCCAAGTGGGATACACCCCGTCCTTCGATACACGTCCGGTTTCATCATCCAGGGAATAGACAGTGTAAGGGTCCTCGTCCGCACCGTTCGCTTCATCCTGATCGGTGGACCACACAACTTCAGAATCAAGCATACGATCGTTCTTGTCATAGAGGATGGCAGTAACGTGCATCCCATTGTAAATGCGGCGGTAGTCCGGGCGAAGCTCCTTGATGGTATGAATCACGGTTGATTTTTTCGGGGAAGTGATGATGTCATCCAGTTCATCCCCATCGGAATCCAGCCCATACAAGGTGTATCGAATGTATTCGCCTTCGTATTCACGTGGCTTAAAAGACGGTGTGCTAAATTCAATTGCCATAAAAACCTCGAATTAAATATACCATATTTCCCCGCATTGCGCCAACCCTCGATTGCGCCAAAAGCGCACAACGGACGTATATTTAGTGTATGGAGACTCCTACTACTGATTATTCAAAACTGTCCACCCGCGAGCTTTATGAATTGACCGCGAAGGCAGAAGGCTATGAATCTGTCCCCGTGGACATTGATACGTTTTTGAATGACCCCTACTATTTGGGCCAAACCTACGACAACGGAAAGGCCGTTTACGAATACTGGCGCGAAGCCTTGCACCGCATCTACCCGAACCCGCTCTATTCCCCGTATGAGGAAATTTGCGTGACCGGCTGTATCGGTGCCGGTAAAACTTCCTTCGCCATTATGGGCGCAATGTATGATCTCTACCACGTGTGCCTGCTGCGCGAACCCCAACGCAAATACAAACTCTTGAGGACAACTCGTATCCTCTTCTCGCTGGTCACCGCCACGAAGGACTTGGCGTCCGCCGTTATGGCAAACCAAATGCTTGATGTGATTGCGGCCTCCCCGTTCTTTACTTCAAGGTTTATGCCGAAGAAGGGCGAAAAGCTGGACGAGGATATGTTCCCGCATCACGTTGGCGTAGGCTTCGGATCCCGCGGCGGTCACAACTTGGGTAAGGCTGTTATCGGCGCCATCATCGATGAAGCAAACTTTCAGGAAGCGGTTGCCAATCAGGCGGTTAAGAACTATGAAACCATCACCCGCCGTATGTCCTCCCGTTTCAAATTGAAGAACGGTTCCCTTCCCTGCCGGCGCTGGCTGGTGTCCTCCCGTAACAGCGACTCCTCATTCCTTGAATCCCATATCGAGGCGGTGAAGAACAACCCAAAGGTGCTTGTGCTGGCGCCTGCCATTTGGGATGTCCAAAAGGAAAAAGGCATTTACAGCGGCAAGACATTCCCGGTCTTCATCGGCACGAATACGCAGCAGCCGATGATATGTACCACGGAAAAGGAAGTGGAAGACCACGCCGGATACATCATTGAAGTCCCGGACATTTACCGCGAGGAATTTGAAGAGAACCTCCCCGGCTCCTTGATGGACCTTGCGGGCGTTGCCAACCGCTCTTCGATGTCCCTTATCTATAACGTCGAAAAGTGGGTCGCCTGCCAGTGCCTCGACAATGCCATCTCAAAGGACGAAATCACTTTGTCCATCGATGGTGCGGACAAGATAATGGACTATATGGTGAGGGAACTTCCCAAATACAACTACTATGTCCATCTTGACGGCGCCTTGAAAGGTGACCGCTTCGGCTTTGCGATGTCCGCGATTGAAAAGCAAATGACAGTGTCCGGGCGCAACCTGCTGACCGGCGAACAGACCTTGCGCTTGTCCCCGTCGCTCATTACCCCGATTGCATTTGGAATCAAGGCGCGTCCGGGCTCGGAAGTGCCTTTGTGGAAGGTTCGCCAGTTCCTGCTTGACTTGCGCAACAAGGGCGTTTGCATTATGCAGGTTTCGTCCGACGGCTTCCAATCCGCCGACATGCGCCAAATGCTGGAGAAGATGGGCTTCAATGTGAAATACGTGTCCGTTGATACCACAAAGGACCCCTACCTGAAGTTCGCCTCCAACATCAACCACGGCCTAATGAAAGTGCCGAAGAGCCCGATCCTTGATTTCGAGGTAAGGCATCTTGAAAACCGTGATAAGAAGATTGACCACCCCGACAAGGTGATGGTTAACGGCCGCTATGTCAAAGGCAGCAAGGATATCGCGGATGCGGTTTCCGCCTCCCAGCACGAAGCGCTGCTGGCATCCCTATCGCTTTCGGCTGGAACGCTGGTGGAGCAGCTGGGGGAGACGCAGCATTTGAGTATGCGTGGCAGGCAGGAATATGTCCAGGATATGATCTTCGGTATGGTCCAAGGGAATCCGGACGAGCATATCGCCGGGGGTATGTATTAACTGCGCATAAAGCGCGTTTTAAGGCTGAAAAATATAAAAGGCGGGTAAATACATACCCGCCTTAAAATATCGCCGTAAAATCGCTGTTTATGCGCCGGGGAGCGTGGAGACCTTGAGACCGTTTCCGGCGGCGTGCCCGCGGATATACGCATCGTTGTCTACCACCTTGCCGTCTTTGATATGGGCGACGTATTCATCGCAAATATCGCGGAGGTCCTGCCAAACGTAGCCCAAGAAGGAATCAAGATCTTCGAGGTCCG
>Ga0326511_10001097_pt1 | contig 22884 bp, 43 predicted proteins | sample 0_2496_0518_D_FD_203701 | JGI IMG/M metagenome (GOLD analysis project Ga0326511, IMG submission 203701) | Bovine rumen microbial communities from UC Davis, California, United States - 0_2496_0518 | ecosystem: Host-associated > Mammals > Digestive system > Stomach > Rumen | place: USA...
GTACTTTGGCTCTTTCTCAATAGAAGCATTTGTCTTATGGTCAATGATGAGATATGATCCATCTTTTCTTGACTAAGCAAGCAAGTCAATTGTGCCTGAAATCCTTAGCCTGTCAGAGAACACAATCTTCTCGACACCAAGTATGTCAGTCTTCTATAGGAGAGCTTGTGCGACTTTTATGCCATTCGCAAAGCGCATCTTCTCTGTCTCAGATTCAGGTGTATTTCTGAAGTCTCGCTTCAGTATTGTGTCTTCAATGGTCTCATGAAGTCGTGTTCCAAGTCTGCAGCTTTCTGCACCTTTTGCTGCCCATTTTGCTTTTATCTCTTCTGGAGAGACACCTTCTTTAGCAGCACAACGAGCAGCAATTGACCCATCAGGATCAAACTGTGGAAAATATTTTCCTAAAAACTATGTTCCAGAAGTATAAAATACTTCTTGTCCATCAATTATTGACTTGTACTTATGGTCTTCCTCAGTGAAGATGATCTCAACTCCACGTGGATTCTTTGCTTTTGAACAACTTGGCATAAATATATTTTACACTACAAGATTATATTTAGTTGATACTTCTTGCCCAACAACGTGTCATAGCAGCACCAATATCTAAGATTACCTTATTGTACATTCTTGAAATTTCATACATCTATGCTTTAAATGTTGGCCCACCGCTGACTAAATATACATCGTATGATGTCGATTTAATAAAATCTATAGCTGCATTAATCTACGAATCATTTATAAGTACAAATTGTCTGCTTTTTGCCATTTTTCCACCAAAGCGTGGATCAGTTGCTAAGCTTGTTCTCATTATTTGTTCAGTATTTGGATTATTATGCAATATTCCAAAGCTAAAATTTGCAACTAATGCATGTGCACATCCATCAGCGATCCATTCCATGTTATACCAATTAGAACATCTTGGCATTTCTGGCGGTCTATTAATATATTCTTCAATAGACCACGACTGTACTGACTTAGATGAACCCCATATAGATGAGCCTAAAAAATCTACTTTAGATGCAGCATATATGAGTTTTTGTCCAGTAGTCTATAGTGCTTTATCACTAGAATTCTCTTTACTTATTCCAACTTTATTAAACCAGATGTCATTTGCAAATGCAGGCTTGACTCCAGTCTTAGCGTACTTCATTAGTCCTGCTTCACCATCTCCCATTCTAACTACACAGAATGGCTTCTTGTTTCTAATCGCATCTACTACACAGCAGAATACATATTCTGAAGACTTTATGTCTATGTTTGGGATCTATGTCTTTTCACGCGAATATGGTGCCCAATTCATTAAAAATGTATTATATAGATTCATGTTGTTTAAACCAGTTTAATATGTCAGTCTTTTTGTCTTGAGAAATTATAAATGGTGCGGAATTTAGCATTTTCAGCACTTCATATCTTGCTTTTGGCAAATACATTTTGTCATTTTCAATGTCAGCTAAATTTATAGACGTTCTCCAATCTATATATTTTATGTCTGCAGTTTTTCTTCCACTTCCAAGATAATAGTCATGATACTTGAATTCTCCACCAACAATTTTATCTGAACAGCGAAGCCAGGCTGTTGGAATTCCAAACGTTTCAGCAATAATAATTCCATGAAGTGATGAGCTGACAATTTTTCTACATTTCATTATCTAGCGTAGACACATTGCAGGATCAAGCCTGAAGTCAATTATGAGAATTTTACTTGACTATGTTATCTTTTTCTTTAAATCATCAACTTCTTCAACATGTGGAATAATTCCTACATCACGCGACAATTCAACATTAGCTCTATTGCAGTTAAATGCATATGGTATAAAGATTCCTGGATCACCATATATTTCATTACATTGTATATTCTAAGACATTAGAATATTTCGTGTCAATGGTCCTCTTACACATAGTACATTTAAGTCAGTTATATTTGTTGGATAGTATTTTTTGTCATTAGAAATGCAACCTGTTCCCCATACAGTATCTCCGTTTTTTACATGATGCATTATACTTCCAATTGTGACAATAGCTGGATTTCGATTTTTATCTAGAATCCAAACAGGGTTGACAATATTTTCAGAAATCTAATTGACTACTATGTCAGATACGCTGTCTCCTAAATTTTTATATCTAACAAAAGCAAGATCTATGTCCATTTTTGCTTCTCTCCATTTATCATATGCAAGCATATAATTTCTACGAGAAATTACACTTTTAGTATTTGTATGCAGCGCCTAAATAAAAGTCTAGTCCTCTATCATGTCAAGATATTTTTCAGATGATGGTGGACGCACCATCTTTATATTGTATTTCTAGCATAAAATAGATGTAATTTCATCATCTCCTGAATTTTTTGGCATTGATGTATAGTTCTTATAATTGAATGGCAATTTAGCTGGATACATGCACATTACACCACCTCCACCACGATGAAGAATATTATATCCAGTATATCCTTTCATAAATGAAAATGCTTTGCATTTATGAATATCCATTGTGATAGGTTTTCCGTTTTTTATAGAATAAGTGCGTCCTTCATATGAACAAATAACAGAATTGTTGAATTTCTTCATATGAGTCACTAATGTTCTGCAATAGTCTTTTGGATATATTATGTCATCATCTACAGTGATATAATAACCTGGAAATTTTCCAAGCCATGCCATTTTGTTATTGCATCCTAAATCTGGAATCAGCTTATTTGGACCAGCTAATACATAGTCTACATTAGGATATTTTGGAAATTCAGCTGGAACGGAATCATACTGATTCAAGCAGACAATCATCTAGGTGCATTGATCATGAAGCTATTCTACAGCCTATGGAACACCAGCTTTTCTTGGAGGAAATGTTGCTAAAACTACAGTTATAGATTCATCAGTCAATTGCAATTTGCTAGTTTTTTGCATTACTTGGCTATATACATAATTTTGTGCCTATGAAAGTTCTGGATAATTATGTCCAACACTGCTGTCTCCAAAATGAATAAAAAACAATGATGGATCGAATAGTGTATATAACTTAATGTTTTCTGGAAAAAGAACAGCAAATTTTGATGATACTGATATGAATCTATTATTCATGTCCTATTCAACAACATCTGAATTGCAATTTTCTAAATACAGTCCAAGCTCATCATATATTCGTTTATGACGCAATGCAACTTGATTGTTGAATATTGAATTTAGCTTATTTTCAGCGATAATTTTTACATAGCCATTGATGTCAGATTTGCATGTTTTTGCACAGCAAACAGCAGCAAGTCTAATAGCAGCAACATTATTATTTTTGACTAGTGTTTTAACAAATGGATGTAAAAATAGTTCTCTCTATAAATACCAGTCATCTTCTACTGTCAATACGATTGAAGAATCTTTAAATGCTTCCCTAAGTCCATTATTAAGTGATGCACCAAGGCCATTTCTGTCATTTGTTGTTTTGCAGATTGTTAAATTTGTAATATTTGCATTTTTGAATATTGCTGTTAATTTTTCAATATGGCCTTCATTACTCTAGTCATCACAAATGATCCATTTAAGATTTCTGTACTTAATGTTGTCAATAAGACTTTTTACTGCTATGCATGCAGTATTTGTTCTGTTTCTAGTTGTTATTAGAACTGAAACTAGTGGAAAAACATCTGTAATTGGAAAAATGTCACTTGTCTTAGTGGCTTCTATTTTTTTACTTATTTGTGAATTTTCAGATGTTCCTATTTTAGCAATAGATGTTTTAGCATGTTCTTTTTCAAACGTTTTAAGCTTCTGACAAATTCTTGCATAGTTTCTCTAATAATCTACTGAATTTGATATTCTATTGTAGTTAACACTGTCATTATATACCATAAGTACTTCAGGTATAAATTTAGGCATTGACACCAGACATTGTCTTCCAATAAAATCCCAATCAACTAATCTAGTTAATGTCAAATCAAATAATCCAGTAGATAAAACAAATGCTTTTGTATGAATATACACACCTAAATCAATTGTATTCTATTTCTTTATGTCTTCTATATTAAATAATTTTCCATAGACTTCTTTTGTTGTCTTTGAAATAAATTTTCCATAGAAGTTCTATTGTTTAGGGTTTTTTGTAATACTAAGCGCATATATACCTAATGCATTTGCCAGTAAGACATTATCTGTGTCAAGATATGCTATCCATTCATTTGAAGCTTCTTCTATTCCAGCATTTCTAGCAGCACAGACACCTTTATGATCAAGCTTTATATATTTTATCTTTTTGTTTTCAAGCTCTTTTTTATAAGCATGCTTGACAATTTGTTCAGTTCCATCAGCTGAGCCATCATCAACGATTATCAGCTCAAACTTCTAATATGTCTACTTTAATAGTGAATTTATCGCATTTTTTATGCAGAATGCCCTATTGTATGTAGGCATTATGACTGAAAATGCCGGCATTTTTGAAGAAACTATCGTGTTATTCATATTCTCTATAATATTGTACTTGCCTGTTCCGCAAAACGTATAATATTATCATGTTTGAGTATCATAGTTTTGACATAATAGATGGCTGCACAATGTCTAGAGTATTTACTTTTACTCCATAGGTGTTCAAAGACAACCGTGGGACATTTGCAGAAGTGCTTAAAGAGCCTAGAAATACATTTGAGCATGAAGTGAAATGGTTCAACAAGCTTGACTGGATCAAGCAGATAAACAGAAGCACTAGCTGTGGACTGACAGTCAGAGGAATGCACGCTCAGAAAGGCGACTTCTGCCAAGCTAAGCTTGTTGAAGCAGTCAAAGGAGTCATCTATGACATCATAACTGATGCACGTCCAATGTCTTAGACTTTTGGCGTCAGCACTGTTGTACGGCTTGACTCATCAATCTAGAACAAACTGTTTGTTCCAAGAGGATTTCTTCACGGATTTGCTGTTCCAGAAGGCTCAGAAGAAGCTATATTCAGCTACTACTGTGACAATGTGTATGACAAAGCATCAGAGGTTGTCATCAACCCAATGACATCAATGCCAACAATCATCTCTACTATTTCTTAGAAGTTCAGTGGACTTCCTAAAGATGATCCGACATATCTTCAGTACAAGCCACTGTTTGAAATGTTCAATAGTCCAGACAAGCTTGTCTTTTCAGAAAAGGACACAAATGGCCTTGACTATGCTTTCTGGATGAAGTCAATATACAACAGCTATCAGCAAGACCGTTCAGTATGGTATACAGGCCGCTGACAGAGCATCTGCTTATTGAAGATAGTCTTAGCCAATTGTTGTCCCCTATATAAAAATGTCTTCAGCCATTTTGTTCATGGCTGAAGACTATTTTTCAATGCTGAATCTCGTAAATCAGTCTGGAAGATTCATGTACAGAAGACTCATTCCATCTTTATGAAGCCAGCCAACAATCTCTTTTTCTTCAGTCCTGTACTTAGTGTCAAGTCCTGGGCTTCCAGTGTATCCTTTGTCTCCAGGCTGCAGATGATACTCTTCTAAGCTGACAACGTGCTTTTTAGCACCTTCATACATCAGTCCACATTTGAGAAATGCTTTCTGCAAGTCAAATGGCGGAGTGACAATATGGTAGCCAGACTTGGTCCTTACAGGATATGCTGACGATGGGTCTTTTCCACATTCGACAAGGCCTTGCTGAACAAGCTCAAGAACTTCATCAAAAGTCCATTCTTTCTTGACTAAAGTCTGGCCACCAAAATTCACTCTATACTTGTATTCAGTCATGCAGTCTTGGTCTAAGTCCAGTATCCAGACTTTGCTTCTGCTTTGATGGTTTTCGCAGTATGCTGACCGCAGAAGATGCTCAGGCTTAGCTGAGTAGTTCTTCATCCTGATAGTCTCAAGAACTTTCATTGCCAAGTTCATCAAGCAGTCTTCGTTGTTTCTGACTTGTGGAAGAATGTATGCTCTAGCTGAATTGCTTTCACATAGCTCTTTTATTGCAGGAACTTTTTTGTCAAAGTACTCTAGAGAGTCAATGTAGTATGTGCGAAGCAGACGCTAGCATTCATTGCTTCCTAAAGTGTTTCCAATCTGCTTTACGTCTTTTGGCCTTCTCAAGACATGGACAATGTACCTGTCTTGCTTATTCTCAAAGGTCAAATGCTTTCTGAACAATTCAAAGTTGTCAATCTTCATGTCTTATATTCTACTTATTCACTTGATGAACAAAGGCCGATGCATTGCATTGGCCTTTGACACTTTCCTATTGTCTTAGCCGATTATGTCCATAGACATTGGCCGTTGTCTCTCATCCATGTCCAAATCTTGTTCCAGCTTTTCTGCTTCAATGCATCAAGCTTAGCGTAGTCAAATTCATCATATGTTCCAGGCTTATATGGCAGTGTCTTCTTGTATGTCTTGTCTATTTCAGCTAAGTCTTTTTCATTGCTGCTGAAAATTCCAAAGCCATCATAGTATAGATAGAGGCGGACATTGAGAAGGCCTTCTTCAAGAGTCTTGATCCACAGTTTCTTTGCAAATTCAAATACCTTGTTGTCATTCAGTACATTTGGATCTTTGTTGATTGCTTTGTCTGCATCAAACTGCGGATCATCTTTATGCATTTCTTTGAATGCTATGACTGTATATCTAGATGGTATTCCAGCACCATTCTACACATCGTCGATTATTCGAGGAATATTGAAGCGAAGGTCAGCTAGAATATGGAGATCGATGCTCCATGACTCTGAACGAAAATGGCGATGCTTAATGACAAACACCACATCTTTGATCCAGTATTTGAAGTCTGACAGCTTGTCTGCTGCAAATCTGAATGGTGCTGTAATGCAGTCTTTGACTTTGTTGGTCATTGTAATGCTATTTCTGTAGAATTCATGCACTTCTTCCATAGTGTTAAAGTAGTGCAGTTGATGATCTTTTCCAGTTGCAGCATGCCCATTAGCGTAGCCATAATAGTACTTGTACTGCCTGTTAGCAATCTTCACATACTCGTTAAGAACTTTATGAGCTTCTTCATCAGAAGAAGCAGTAAAGTACTTCATGGTTATCTGTTTTTCTTTTCCAGTTTTCTGGTCTTTCTCGATTCTGAAGATTCTGTAGTTTGGAAGCTTTTTGCTCTTCTTGCTCTTCATAGGTTACCTTCTGACTATTTGACCTGTAGCTTTGTACAGCCAAGTCTTTCCATTCTTCATTGTTATGGCAATTGTTGCATTCTTGCCAGTCCCTTGGACCTAGACATTGACAATGTCATTTGCAACTCTGAATCTGCGAATGATCTGCTTTGTGTCATTGAACAAGTCACATGTCTTTCCTTTAAATGTTGCGTACATATCTATGCTCCTATAGTATTCTACTTACTTTCACTGACTTAGCAGAAGAACGCTGACATGCCATAATAGATTGCCGACATCTTCTTTTTCCGTTCGGTCTCTTCAGGTGTTTCAGGATATTCTTCAACAGTCCAAGTCTCAACATCAACAAATGTGTTTGGATTAAACAGCACATCATGTCCTCTGCGTGCATATCCGCGAGTATTTGAGACAACTAGGCATCTTGATCCATCAGCTCTGTCAATATTGTAGATGCGATATGGCTTGCTTACTTCATGTGCATGCCCACAGCAATAGCATTTTATTGATGGATGAGCATGAATCCATTTTTCATAGTCTGATCCATATGAAGCCAGATTGTTGTTGTCAACGTAGAAGCTTTCTTGCAGAAGCTTTTTGACAATAGGGAAATGCGTAATCAGAACAACTGGCTTTGGTTCAGCCAGCGACTCATTTGCTGAAATTACAGCATCAATCTTCTGGTATGCATTTTTGAACCAGTCTGCATAGTCCTGCGGCTTGATGTGAGTGACACGCATTATTTCGTTATGCTCATTTTTCTGTATGGTCTTAAGTCCATAATGATAGTCATTCATCTGACGTTCAGCAATTCTGCAGTTAGTCTTGATGTCTCCGTCAGGATTCCATGGAGTTGAAATTTTCATGTCAGAGTACATGCATGTCCCAATGAACAAGATTCCATCAACTTCTTTATAGAAAGTCTTGCATTCAGTGTCAAGATATGTAATGTCATTTTCTGATGAAAAGGCTGCTGCTAGACTTTCACGCTGCTCCTGGATAGTAAGCATGCTTTTGTTGTATGGAAGATGATTTCCACTGACTAATACACCGCTTTTGATGTTGTTTTTTATCCAGTCTATTCCGATTTCAGTTTCACCAGCTGTATCTCCGCAGATGACTGCAAAAGTGTCTTTGTCCTTTAGCTCTAAAGGAACATCTGCATTAATGTCTAAATGAAGATCTGACAATACTCTAAATTTTTTCATAAGTATATTATATAGAGCTGCATATTTGTGTAAACTTACAGCAGCAATTTGTCAATGGTCTCTTTTCCCCATGTCTGCCATTTTCCTAGATATTTTTCCCACGCTTTTATTTTGTCAACTTCAACATGTGTGTAAAATTTCGCGCCATCTCTTAGAACTATAGTCAATTCATCAATGTCTATTCCGATGTCATCTAGCAGCTAATAGACATAGCATTGCACAATCAATGTATAGCAGATTAGCAGCTCATTCTTTTCATACGCTGTCGCATTTAGCCCGTACTTAGTCTTTGTAAGCAGTGCACAAAGCTGATTCCAGCCTTCTTCACGCATGAAGTTCTTCTGAAACTTTGTCCCCTGATATTCAACAAATGACTTGTCAATAGTGATGCTGTTTCCTATTGTGTCAATCATCTCAATAATGTCACTCTGCTCATCTTCATCATATATTGTCTATTCATTGAACACAACATCAAATTTGCATTCAGTAAACTCAATTATGTAGTCTACATGCGTGTCTGTGCTTTTTTCTGGCTTTTTTCGTCTCATAGTCGAATAATAATTCCATTTGGCTCAGTATATTTATATGCGGCTTTGAGATGAGCTGTAATTTTTGCATCAGCATTCTTGCTGTTCTGATACATAGATTTGTAGAACTTCCTGTCTCGCTATTTTGCTTTCTAGACAGTCTCAAACCATGGTGAATTATCTGTATCAATGTCTCCAGGTATCTCTTGCCAGTCGCCAGTATTTGTCTCAAACCTATATACAAGAGCATCAGGGTCTTGTTTTTGAAGCCAGTCTATCAGCTTCTTGACTGTAAGCATGTGTTCATGAATCCATGCTTTTTCTTCTTTTCTTGTCTTGAATATTCTAGTCGTTTTCTTCATAGACTTAAGACATCGCTGTCAGTGTTGTCAATCAGCTTCAGGAATTCTTTTTCAGATATGACTTTTATTCCAAGCTCTTTTGCCTTCTTGTTCTTAGAAGATCCAGAGTCTGTGTCATTCGTCACAAGATATGTAAGCTTCTTGTTGACTCCTTTCACTTCAAATCCTGCAGCAATTGCCTTCTTTTCAGCTTCACCTCTAGACATTGTGTTAAGCTTTCCAGTAAAGCATACAGACATTCCATTCTTGTTGACTGCTTTGCTACCAGATGTCATTCCAGAGCTCTGGACATAATTGTATCGGCTGTCATTGATAATCTTATCTACTATAGAAAGATTATCTCTAAGTGAATCCTTGAACTTCTCAAGAGTTGCTTCACCTACTCCAGAAGGAAGTCCAGTGAAGTTTTCAGCAATCACATTGTCCATTCCATAGAAGTCAACAATCCTGTTTATCAATGTCTCGCCGAGACCTCTGAAGTTCAAAGCCGCAAAAAGCTCTTGACGACTTCTGGTGAAGACTTTCATCTTAAGCTCATTCCACAAAGTTGACTGAATCTTTTTAGACATGTCCGGCTTCCAAGACAGCAGCTTGTCAAAGTCAGTTATTCCAAAGTTCTCAAGTGACTTTTTAGCTGCATGCTTTACGCCAAGCTTCATAATGAAATGATATACTTGTGTCAGCTTCTGCTCTGCACAATCTTTGTTCATACAGCGAAGATTTACACCGTCACGAACTAATGGAGATTTACAGCAATTACATACTTCTGGAATCTGAATTGCTTTTGCGCCTTTTATTTCACGGACAACTTCAATCAGCTTTGGAATTACATCACCACTTTTGCATATCTTGACAATGCTTCCATACTTAAGATCATGCTTTTTGAGAATGTCTAAGTTGTGTATTGTCACACGTGAAATCATTGCTCCTCCAAGATTTATTGGATCAAGAATTCCAACAGGAGTATGCGTTCCATCTTTTGCTGGTCCATCAAACACGACATCAAGAAGTGTAGTTTCTCCAACAAGCTGATTTATCTTGAATGCTTTGCATGCATCTGGGCGATATTTTTCTTCATTGACATATCCAACATCGCATATTACAAGACCGTCAGTGTCATATTCAAATTCTTGCGAAGCATAGTCAAAGAGCTTTTGCACAATGTCTTTGTCATTGTTTGGATCATTCACAACTATGTTCCAAGCAGTCTTGAACTTAAGTTCATCAAGTTTCTTGAACTGTATGACTTTTGTGAACATCTTGCCAAGAATAGTGTAAGCAATGAATGACACACATCCAACATCAGACTCCTTCCAGTCTTTGCGATTCATTATGCCTGCTACAGCATTGCGTGCATTAGCAAAACCTGAAAGTTTAGGAAAGTCTTTCTTGAGAATTACAAGCTCACCACGAACATCAATGTCTCCAGTAGCAAACAAATCTTTAGGAACATGCTTCACAAATTTAATCTTGTCAGTTATGTCTTCTCCAAACTCACCGTTTCCACGAGTAGTTGCTGACACAAGCAAACCATTTTCATAATGCAGACGACAAGAAATTCCATCGATCTTGGCAGAAACATGCAGTCGCTTGCAGTTCTCTTTTATGAACTGTTTGACTAACGTTGGCTCCTCAGCTTTAAGCTTGTCAAGTGAGCCCATTATGTATGGATGCTTGACTTTGCCTTTTACTTCATGCAGTGAGTCTCGAAATGAATTCCATTCATCTAAGCTAAGTGATTTCTGTATTTCATCACAGAGGTCATCAAACTGCTGGTCAGACATTATTGGATTGCCTGAACGATATGCAGAATTTGCAAGAACAACTTTTTCTTTTAGCTTAGATATATTATTCATAATTATATTATAACAAAATCTAAGAAAATGTTAACTTCTGTTTTCAATGGCGGCTCGTATTAGCTTGCTGCATACAGCAAATCCTTCTCCTGGAGAGATGTCTTCATTTGGTGCATCTCCACTCTCTACAGCTTTCAGCCAGGACGTGTGAGCATTTTCAGCAAGACTGTCAATCATCTTCAATACTTCACCTATGTCTTGTGGGCAGATGCTCCAGCCAATTCTCCACCAGTCATCACATGCTTTCTGCATGAGCTTAGTGCAGCAGTCGTCGAATGTTGTCTTGTCCGACTTCTGAGCTGCTTCCCATATCTTGTCTTTTAGTGGTTCAATATTTGTCATAGATAAACTGTCATTTCTCTAACTTGTATATGCTTTGTGATGTAACTCTGCATCCATTGACTACAGCAATGTCTTTTCCAAACATCTTCTTTATAGAAGACACGGTTCCTCTAGCTAAACATGATGTGCAATATGTCTTTTGGATATAGACAACCCAATCACCAACTTCAAGCATCTTTCCAACACAGTCTGTCATAATGTTATTATGTCATTTGTACATTCATGCCATTCTTCAAGTCTTCAAAGCAGGAAGGTGCAATCTCATAGAGCTTGTCAAGAATGATGTTTGCTGCTTTGCGGATCTCCCATTGTGCTCTCGGAGAAAGTCGAAGCTTTAAGAAGTTACGCCACTCCCTAAAGTTTCCAGACACGACAATCTCTGTAGTGCAAGCATTTGGCAGAACAAAACGAGCATCTTCGGGCTTAAGTCCGCATTCAAGCAATGTCTTGTATGCTTGCCAAGCATCACTCATTGCTTTCACAAAACAGTCTTTAGCACGCTGCATCATTGGATTTGCGCTGTTGTCATCAACAAGCACATCTGGAATGACATAGCTTGGCTCATTCTCTTTGACATACCGCTGTGAACGCTGTGCAAAGCTGAACAGCCTATGTCTGACAAGTTCATGTGTAAGTGCTCGACTGACTCCAGTAAGCTTGAATGTAGCATGTGCATGTTCAATCATTGCTTCATGACCAGCTTTTGCTAAAGATCTGATCATTTTTCGAGAAGATTCAATGTCTTTTGGATTAGAGTCATAGCAAGTCGTAGCACAATTAGCTATGACAAGCTCAGGATCTGGCGTATGTGCAATAAGTTCTATATTCATGATTATATGATACACTTTTAGACATGAAAAATGCTGCATGAAAAACATGCAGCATTGACTTCTTTAGAAGTGAAAGCAGAAATCACTGGACAGTGATCTTCAATGGCTCTGGCTCTTCAGGAAGATCAGGCTTCTTGAGAGGCAATGTTATTGTCAGAATGCCATCTTCTGCTTTAGCTGTTATCTCTGCTGTGTCTACACACTTGTCAAGTGGAAGTGAGAAAGTGTAAGACTGATTTGATATGCCACAGTATATCATGTTAGGGTCTTTCACCTTGTTCTCTTTTCCACATGCTACGGTGAGGATGTTGTTCAAGACTTGGACTTTAACGTCCTCTTTCTTGAATGGTGTATACACAACTTCAAGAGAGTAGCTTACAACATTTCCTTTTTCATCTTTGTTGGTAAGCAAGTTGTGCGGCTTTGTTATGACATCTTTGAGGCCTCTGTTCTTGAAGTCATCATTGAATGTCTTAGACATCATGTTTGACAAAGCTTGGAATTCACTTAGCAGTGACTTCCATGGATCATTTTGGCTGTCCAGGCCATATATGTCGAATGTTCGTATCATTTGTTTGTTCCTTTCGATGTTATTTTTAATCATCTATATGCTCAGCAGATGAAGGATTTCTCTCAGCATCTGCTTCGCATAAGTTATTTACTCTTTAGTCAATTCCGTTTAGAAGCTCTTCTACGCTAAGATCATCAACTTTCTCTTCATCCGTCTTTTCAGGAGCAGGAGGGTCAGGCTCTTTGGCTTCTAGTCCCTTTTCATCTGGATCAGTAAGAAGGTCATCAATCTCAACATCATCTGCACCGACTGCGGCAGGCTCATCATTTGAGACTGCAGACTCTGTCACAGCATTTGTCTTCTTCACTTTGTCTTGTGCTGGTGCATCATACACCTTGACTTCGTCATCATCTGAGTCAATGTCATCAGATGAAAGCGAGACCTTTATGCATGAGTTATAGAACTCTTTCAGGTCTTCCATTGTAGTTGGTGTATAGTACTCGTCATCAAATGGAAATGCATCAATTGACTCACGAGTGATTGCAGGAAGCTCATAAGCCTTTTCTGCCTTCAAGAAGCAGATGTTGTCAATCTCTTTCTGCTTCCAGCGGAACTCATTTGGCTGGCCTTCATTGTTGACATGCTCAACCATCGAGATGTGCATCAAGCAGTCAACTGCCTTGCCACCATTGAAGCAGTTTGCTTTGAGAAGCTGCTTTTCAACACGCTTTACAAAGTCATCATACACCTTCTTGTCATTGAGAATTATGACTCTGTACTTCTTGTTGTTTGCTGGATAAGTGGGATCATTGATGACATATACAGGAATGATTCCCTAGAACTTTCTGCTGAATTCTTTGTTCTTCTTTCTAGAATCTGCATCTTTGAATCCAGACTCCTTCCATGCACCGTATTGCTGTCCAGCATATTTGCAGATTGGGCAGTCATCATAGCGATTTCCTTCCCAATCAACCCACTTTGTTACTGGACATACAACTTCTTTTTCAACGACACGAAATCCCTTTGAATTAGTCCCCCACTTCTGATGAACATAGCGGGCAATGAATGGATAGTCTCTGTCACTGTTCTTAGCTGAAAAGTTAAGAAGCCTAAACTGATACCATGTCTTCTGTCCATTTTCATCTGGACACTCTCTGAGATAGAGAGCTAGATTTCTCTTCTGCTGTTCTGTTCCAGCAGTCTTGCTTCTACGAGGAATTGTAGATAAGAATGTACACATTTGTTTTGTTCCTTTACTTGTTGTTTTGTTTTGCTTTAGTCATAGCTAAAGATATTTTACTATGTCAAGAGTTTGGATCAATGCTAAAAGTATAGTCATTTGCTACATCTGGAACAGCTACATCTATTTCTCCACTTAGAAGATTTGCCCTCTTCTCTGATATTAGCTTGTCAGTGTAGCTTAAGACACCAACTACTTTGTTATTCTCTTGCTTCATTGCTTCTCTGACATCAATCTAGTATTTTTCATATTTGTTGCACAATGGCTGAAATTCATCTTTTGAAATATGGTCAAGTTTAGCTACAAGCTATGGAAACTTTGGGATAGCTGCTAGATAGTACATCGATATTTTCCCAGACACATAGTAGCTTGCAAGCTTTCTCTACTTTATCAGCTCTCTAAGATAGTCAATTGTGGTTATGTATCCCAGCTATGCTGCCTATGTAGACACAAAGTCAGCCGACTTCTAGAAGTACTTGTAGATCTTTGACTTCTTGAGTGCTATCTGCTTTTTTTCAACAAAAAGACGTATATTTCTTGTGTTGAGCAGAAAATTTCTGACAGTATATCTAGTCATTTTAAGTGAAAACACAAGAAACTAGACGTACTCATCAATGTCAATCCCAAGATATGTGTACATCTTTGACGCATTGTCAAATGCATCTTTGTTTTCATTGTAGAATCCAACTGCTGAAATGCGCTCAGCAGATATCGGCTTGACAATATGGTGATTCAGAAACTGAAGATGATACTTTATCACCTATGCAAGCTTTAATCCCTGATTATTTTCGCTTTCTGCTGACATATGACTTGCCTACAATGTTGTTTTTCAGCTTTTTAAGAAACGATCCCTTGAATATTGACGCATATGTCTTATGCAGAATCTTGAACAAGTCAAATACATTTATATTGTAGAATTCTAGAATTTCATTGATAAATTGCTCATCATTGAGCATCTCTATAAGTGCTTTCTTGATTATAGAGTCTGTATTAGAAGTTGACAGACGAGGATAAGTCTTGAGAATTGAAGCCATGATCTCTTCATTGTCAATCTAGTCAAAGAACTTGTCATTGGTGTAGAAGAATGACTAGTTTACTACGCTTTCAATTGACTGTCCAGTTTCAGCTTGAAGTTCTGCTTCATCACGAACCTCACTTGGCTCGATTTTTCTAGCATTTTCAGCGATCTTCTTTTTTCTTCGTGGCATTGTTACAGTCCTGTTAAGTCAGTAGAAGATGTAGATCCATCATCTAAGTCTGCTGGTATATTTGGAATTTTCTTCATTAGTTTTTCAAGAGCAGACTCTTCATCTGCACTTACATCTAAAGCCATAGCTGTGTCAAATGTGACATCAGCCACAGTCAATGTCTCTGGATCTAGCTTGAAGTTTGATATTTTGCCTACTCTTCCACCAAGACGGTTCTTCAGAAGACGCATGTTTATTATGCCGTTTTCTCTGTCTTCTTCCATCTAGTACAATGCAGCAATAAAGTCTGCTGTATGAGCAATTCCTCTTGACTCAGAAATGTTCTCCATCCCTATCGTTTCGCTGTTCATTCCTTCAGTGTTAGACTGAACTGCAGATATGACAGGACATTTGAACATGTAGCTTAATGCTCTCAGTTTTTCTGATACAGCTAAGCCATCTTTGAACATGTTGTCTGAACGATCTTGAGCTAGAACTAAGTTGAGATAGTCAACAATTATGACGTCAAAGTCTTTTCCTGCATTTTTAAGGTTTTCAAGATAGATCTATATGTCAGATGGGCGAATGCTCCGTGGAGGATATTCTTTTATGTACAGCTTTGCTGTTGGATGTGCAGAATAGAACTCTTTTATCCTTGCCAATGCTGTAGACTCATTTTCCTTAAGCTTGTTGATGTCTTTCTTTGAAATATGTGCATCAAATCGTGTTGCATACACATTCTCACTCATTTCAAGTGAAATGACAACGACTTTAAGGCCTTGCTTAAGAAAATTTACAGCTAAGTTGCTCAAGAACACTGACTTTCCAAGTCCAGCTTGTGCCATAAATAGGCCAAGCATTTTTCCATCCTTTAGAAAGCCGCCATTTGTGTACTCATCAAGTGATTCCCATCCAGTTGAGATCTTTGCTTCTGGATTGTTGATGTAGTTCCAATGTTCAGCCATCTAAGCCTCATCAAAATAGTCAAGGCCTAAGTCTGTGTCATTGAAAGTTATCTTCTAGACTCTGTCAAAGTTCTCAAGGCACTTGTCTACTACTTTCTGATAGCTTTCTGGATTTGAATCAAGTATTTCTGCATTGTCATACAATGCATTGTAGAATGCATTTCTTCGTATGAACTCTTTCAGGTTTTTTGAAAGTACATCTTCAGGAATATTCAGCTCGGTGTTTGTCACTTCAGACAAAAGCATCTATACTGCTGCAAGCCCATTTTTGTCAGCAGTATTCTTCTCAAAGAACTTCTTTGCCAATGCTTGTATTATTCCAATGCTTGGTATCGAGTTGTACTTCTTATAGTAGTTCAGAATCAGCTTTATGACTAAGCCAACACCTTCAACTTTAAACCAGCGCTTGTCATATACATTAGACAAGATGTTAAGCCAATTCTTGTCTAGCATTGCTCTCTTCAGAAGGAGCTTTTCAAGTGTCTCGTTTGTAAAATCTTGTTCTTCCATTCAATGTATGCCTGTCAATCAATTCCAAGAATCATAGCCATTAGTTGGAATCAACTTTACACGTTTTGGCTAGTTCTATTTATATGATACATTCTTAGCGTATTGCTATGGCATCTGTGTTGTTTCTTGGCCGTGTGCTTGTTCTGCAGCTATTGATGACTGCTTAAGCTGAGAATTCTCATACGACAGCTATGACACAGTCAGCAAGACTTTGTCATACTCATCTTGAAGAACTTTATACTGAGACTTCAACTAAGCAATTTCATCGTCTTTGCACTTGATTGACTCTTTGAGAGACTCAATTTCAGCAATGCAGTCTGCAAGCTTTTCAGTAAGGTCTGACTTCTCTTGGAATAGCTGTGAATTTGCTGCTTCAAGATCTGCTTTGCTCACATCTGTGTCTACTGATTCATCAGCTGATTCATCAGCAGCAGGTGCAGTTGGCTGCAGTATAGAAGCGGGTATATGCATGTCTGCAGCTTCAGCTTTTTCAGAAGGCTGAAACAAGTTTGAACGTTTTTGTCTTTTTGCCATATGTTTTCCTCATATTATTCTTTGTCTTTGTCAAGGTCTGCTTCAATTTCATCAAGCTCATCATCAGTGCTGTTGCGATAGCTAAGGCGCTTTATTGACTCAGTGTTGAACTTCTCAATGAATGTGTTCCAGATGTCATCATTTGACACAAGCTCTTTCTTTGTGACTTTCTTGTCAGAGTATGTCGGGACAACATATCCACCACGGACTTCATTGATGAATCCATACTTCACTGCATCATCAATGAGGCCATCCCACTTCTGTATTCCAAAGTCATATGAGATATACACTTCACATTCAAATCCAGGCTTAGATATTCTGTTCTTGACACAGAAGAACTTGAACAATGTTCCTTTGACATATCCAACATCAACATTGTCTTCATTCTTTCCAGAAATATATTCGGCATCTGTAGCTTTTATCAGCTTCTTGTTTGTCTGCAGAATGACATGTGCTGAATACACAAGCTTTTTTCCACCAGGCATGTCTTTGTATTTGCTTGCATACATAGCGCCTGGATTGTCATATGTGTGGTTGACAACTAGCAAAGCTGCATTAGACCGTGCAACACGCATCATCAGCAAAGACATCATGTCATTCTTTGCACGCGCTGAACTTCCCATGTCAGCTACAACCTTGTCTTTTTCTGTAATGTCAGTCAATGACTTCTGAGTTGAAAGTGCTCCAAAAGAGTCAAGGACAACAAGAGCTTTTATCTCATCATTGTTGTCTGGATCTTCTTTCCATTCTTTGCGAGCCTCATCAAGTGTGTCATATATGTTTATGAGCGCCTTTTTGCATTCTTCAACATCTGCAACAGGAATATACTATATCTTTGACCGGTCTACACCTTGTGCATCAAGATATTCCCAAAGACCGCCGCATTCAGAGTCAACATAGTAGACAACATCAACTTTGTTGTTCTTAAGTGCTTCTACAATGGTGTTTGCAACTATCAAAGACTTTCCAGACTGTGATTCACCAAAAATGATGCTGACTCTTCCCTATGGAAACCCTTTATATATGTCTCCTGTTATGCATCTATTTATTGCATAGCTTCCTGTTGAAAGCCAGTCTGTTATTGTTGTAAGATCTGATTCATTTGATGGAACAGCGCCCGTGCTTTTTCCGATGCTTTTTAATGTGTCTTTAAGCTTCATAGTTATTTCCTTCAGAAATATTCTACTTGATCAAAGTGCTTGACTTTTTTCTCTAATAACCAGCACTGTTCTTAAGCTTTGCATAGAAATGCTGCTTTATCAGCATATAGTAGACCGCAAGTCTAAGAAACTAGAGCCTGTACTTGTATGCACTATATGACATGCGCAATGTTCTGTCAACATCGGTCGTTATCCATGGGCAGTCATTGTTCTCTAAGACTTTTATCCATAGCCGTTCAATGTCAGACTTAGATATTTTCTAAAGCTTTTTATGCCCAAGATAAGATGTATGATATGTCGCAATTCTCCGTGGAATCTGCAATGGATCTACGAATCTCATGCTGAAGTGCAGCTGCTCTTGGAGAATCTTGAAATAGTAAGATATTGGCTCATATACACTGATGACATTTGACAGCATTACATCTGTCTTAGCAGTAATCTAGAATGGCTTAAAGGTCTGCCGCAGCTTAATCCAAAGATGTGTAGTTATTGCTGGACTTCTAGTCTATATTTCGCAGCTATAGAATTCAAAGTTGTCAGTTATAAGCCCAAAGTCATAGAGTGAATTCCCTTCTCTAAGCTTAGATATGAACAGGCATTTTATGCTTTTTTTGTCTGTAGGCTTCTATGACATATAGAGATATTCTACATGTCATCATATCAGTGACAATCCATTCTCTGTTATTGTCCAGATTATTCTGTCAACATATGGTGGCTATGCAGACAATGGGAGTCCATCAGTGAAGTCAAAGTATGGAATATGTCCTGAAACTTGCGGTGTAGGATAGAATCCCATGTTGATGGCATTTATGATTGGAACTAAGCCATCATATACCTGTGCACTTGGTTCAGGGTTGTCTACATATGTTGTAAGCTCTTCTGTGACGTCTGTTGTAAGGACGACATTTATCTTTGACGTATAGCTTAAGTCTGACATGCTAGACAGATCTGCTATTGACACACATGATATGTAAGATGAGACAAATGAGCTAGTGTATGATGAGATGATCTGCTATGGTGCTCTAGTCGCTTTCTGTTGGCCACCAAATAGATACGTCTTGAATGTGAACTAGAATGTGTCACTGTACAAGTCATCTTGTGTGCCATCAATGTCTTCCGGATGCTCTTCTGTCACCTAGTCACCCATTATTATCTAGTTCTTAAGCTGCAGCCCTTCAAACTTAGGGTGCATTAAGTTCAGATATCCATCATTGTTGAACATAAGCATGAAGTTACTGGCAATCTAGTCAATGTCTTCCTAGTATTTTGCAATTATTGAGACATCATAGCTTATGTCGATAGGGACAGGAGTCATGAGGTCATATACTCTCTTCTTTGAGCTAATTTCACGCTTTACTTCATTGTGGAGATTGTTGAGACGTTCAGCATTTCGAGTATAGCCTGTTCTGCTGATGACAATCATAGGAAGTGTCATGTTGGCACGCTTTTCTGCATTTTCCCAGTTCTTTAGTATTCTAGAACGCTGCCCATTTACACATTCAACATGGATGTTCTTTTTTTCGCCATTGCGCTTGATTCTTTCAATCACTATATTACTGAACACGTGCTTAAACTGCAGGTGTGCAAGGCCTAATTCTGCATTATAACTTCTTACTTCCATAGAGATTCTCGTCTATGCGTATTTACTTTTTAGTAAACTTATATCTCTAAAGCAATAGAATATATCTATATTATGAGTGACAAGAAAATCATTTTGACCAGAGATTTTGGACTTTTTGTAGAAGTCGTTAAGTCTGCAGCAAAAGTAGTAGATTCAGCTAAGTTCATAGTTGACTCTGCTGGTTTATCTATATATGGTGCGCGTGAACGAATGGCACGCTGTGAAATAACATCAAACTCCATATATTCTCAAGAAAAGCTAGAGTTCTCAATTCTAGACTTAGGGATGCTGCTAAAGATACTCGGGACAATAAAAGAAGTCCATCAGAATGACTTTACAGACTTCAAGTTCTTTCTTGACAAGCCGTTTGTTCGCTTTGAGTCAAAGAAATTCAAGACTAAGCTGACAACATGCAATGAAGATGTCATATCAAAGTGGGTGTCTAAGAAGATTGAAACACCAATGAAGCCAGTCTTCCAGTTCAAGACAACACCAGACTTGATGAAGCGCGTAAATAGTCATTCATTCCTGTTTTCAGATCCAAGTTCGCTTAAGATATATCTTGAGACAAAAGATGACATGGAAAAAAATGCACTATTTGCAACACTTGGAAACAAAGACACTAGCCTCAACAATGAGGTGACGCTGAAGATGGGACTTGTCACTTTTGGAGCTATTCCAGCTGAAAGAAAGCTGATAATTGACATCGACAGGCTTAATTTGTTCAATGCATTGCCTGGAGCTGAGACAGAGATTTCTTTGATGAACTTGAATGTCTTAGTTGGCAATTCTGTCTTGACTGGAAAAAATGATGCTATCTTTACCATGACTCTTTACAACACTTTGCTGAAGTCATGAACATCATTGAATAGATGCGAGAGTCTAATGTAAAGCTTCTAGAAGCAGAAGCTAAAGACTTAGCTGCATGGTCAAAGACTAAGTATACAAAGAAAGACATTGAATTCTTTCTGAGCTTCAACCTTGCAGAAGTCAAATTCAAGACTCTAAAAGGTGAAGAGAAGACAATATTTTGCACATCTAATCTTGCATTCATAAAGATTATTGCTGAAGCAAAGAAAGAAAACAAGAAGAAAATTGCTTCTTCTTCATCACATTCAGCTGGAATACGAACAAGAAGTCCATTTTATGTTGACACATGGGACCTTGTTGAAAACAAGCGAAAGACTATAGCACTTCGTTCATTTACAGTCATCAACTTCATATCTATAACACCAGAAAACATACTCATACTAGATGAGTTGGCAAGAAGCATAATTGGATAATGCTAAGCTACGAATATATTCAGTTTCTAGATGAAAAGATCCTTGAGCATATACCTCGAGGATTTACTCGTGTTGGAGACAAGATAAACATACGCTGCCCAATATGTGGAGACTCTAAGAAGTCTGAGCGAAAGAAGCGTGGATGGATATATCTTAAAAACGCGAGCTATTATTGCTTTAACTGCAGTACAGGCATGTCTGGAATAAAGTTCTTAGAGTTCATTTCAGGAAATGACTATGAGAACATACGCAGAGAATATACACGACTATTTCTGAAGTCAGGGCTTTCAAACAGCCTGTCTTCACATTATGAAATACCAGCATCTGAGCCAACAATATTCAATGTTCAGTCGATAATAAATCCTGAATGGAAAAATCCATTGACAGAAGATGCAAGAAAATATCTTGAAAACAGAAAAGTGCTAGATGCACCATTTCTTCAAGACCCGCTGTATTCATGCTTTAATTCAAAGACTAAAAATGAGTATATTCTTATTCCATGGATAGTCAATGGAATTGAAGCATACTACTAGATAAATGACTTCAAGAAGTATGGCAGCATAAAGTACATCTTTCCAAAAGGAAAGCAGAAGCTACTAGCCGGACTTGACAACATTGACATATCATGGCCTTACATAATATGTGTTGAAGGATTCTATGACAGTGTGTTTGTGAAGAATGCCGTCTGTGTTGGAACAAAAGCAATAACAGACACTCAAGCTAAGATAATACATGACAGATATCCACACCATCAGATTGTCGTTTCATTTGACAATGACTTAGCTGGACTATCTTCAATGGCTAGGATGATAAAGAACAATGCTAACGTAAAGTACTTTAAATGGTTTGATGCTGAAACAAAAGAAAAAGACATCAACGACTTTGTTCTTGCAAAAAACGATGTAAATATATTTAGTGATGCTGCAGCTTTAGAGCGCATGATTGTTGACAAGCTGCGTATGAAGATGTTCTTGATACAAAACAACGCTTGGAATTCTGCAGCTCAGTAACTGAGAAGCAGAAATGGTTCAAGTACATTCAGGAAAACGTGGAAAATATAGCAATGCTGCAACAGGGAAGTTTTTCCCTATGCATCCAGAAAAGTATTCTGGGTCTCAGATTCCAGTATACAAGTCTGGCCTAGAGCATCGGATGATGATGTACTTAGACAAAAGTCCAGCAATAGTCAGCTGGAACTATGAGCCTAAGCCAATACGCTATATCGACAGGACATGCTTTCCACCAAAAGTAAGGCGGTATTTTATCGATTTTCAGGCTGTAGTGAAGTCTGGACCCACTACAAAGATAGTCTGGCTTGAAGTAAAGCCGACATGTGAAGCACAGAAGCCAAAAAATCCAAAGAATGTCAATGCAAACATTCTTTGGATTCGAAACAACTGCAAATGGCAAGCAGCTTCTTAGATAGCTAAGTCAAAAGGCTATGAATTCCATATCATTACTGAGGAGCAGCTGAATTAAGCTGCTGCTAAAGCTGCTGTTCTGTCAGCTATGGAAGAGGAAATCCAAACTGCTTTCTAAGAATCATTTCATCAATGATGAAGTCCTTTTCAAGGATAGACTTTCCAACAGAGTAATGCTGCAGTGAAGGCTCAACAATTACTCCGAGATGAAGCTTCTTGTTCATGAGAGCGTCAAGGCTTATCTATG
>Ga0326511_10001098_pt1 | contig 22867 bp, 42 predicted proteins | sample 0_2496_0518_D_FD_203701 | JGI IMG/M metagenome (GOLD analysis project Ga0326511, IMG submission 203701) | Bovine rumen microbial communities from UC Davis, California, United States - 0_2496_0518 | ecosystem: Host-associated > Mammals > Digestive system > Stomach > Rumen | place: USA...
TCACAGCGGCGTACGGCGACGAGCAAATTGTTTTTCATAATATTAACAAGTCGAAGCGTATGAGATACTTGAACCGGCAACTCGTTCATACACAACGGTCAATCTCCCGCAAGTATGAAGCGAACCGGCAGGGAAACAAATACCTAGAGACAAACAATATTATGAGAGAAGAAAACAAGTTGCGTAAGCTGTACCAACGCATTACCGACATCAGACAGAACTACATTCATCAGACAACACACAATCTCGTATCGTTATTACCATACAGGGTAGTAATGGAAGACCTGAATGTGAGTGGAATGATGAAGAATAAACACTTAGCGAAAGCAATTGGCGAACAGTGCTTTGCAGAAGTCATCCGTCAAATGCAGTACAAGTGCGAAGACAGAGGAATTGAGTTCGTTAAGGCGGACAGGTTCTACCCGTCGAGCAAGACTTGTTCACACTGCGGTTGCGTCAAGCACAGCTTGAAGCTAAGTGAGCGCACGTTTGTTTGCGAGGAATGTGGAGCTGTGATCGACCGCGACTATAATGCGGCTATCAATTTAATGAGATACGCAGCCTGAATAGAGAAGCTACGGTCTTGAGGTGTCGTTGCACCTTTAAGCTGTGGAGCGTTATGAAACCCCAAGTAGGCATAGCCAAAAGGGAACGCTGAGAAACAGTAAGTTCTTTTATAGAACACAACGGATGTGAGTCAATACGTCAGCGCCACCAACTGGACTGTATTCCGAAGCAAAATCAGACCGATAGAGGCATATCCGGATATTACCGGATACAGCCCGGAACAATAAAAAGGAGGTCGATAATATGGCCTATAAATTAGCCAAGACGGGCGTACAGGCGAATGTGCAGATACGGGAGTATATTTGTGACGCGGTTGACGATATCGCGACGTTGCCTGACAGCGACCCGTTTGGCAGCAAAGTTTTTGTAATTGAGACCAGCGAGACTTACGTAAAGTCGTCTGACGGTGAATATGTAAAAACGACAAGCGGAGGCGGCGGCATTACACCTGTCGGTGTTATCAATATCACAGAAAACGGCGATCATGACGTAACCGAAAAAGCAACGGCCCGGGTTAATGTTCCTGTCCCGCCCGGATATGTGATTCCGACCGGCAGCGTGGATATCATGCAGAACGGTCAGGGAATCGATGTTGCTGGTAAAGCGACGGCGAACGTCAACGTACCGCAGGGGGTGTTTCCTTCGGGTACGAAACTCATCACGCAGAACGTGACAGGCGAGGATGTGACGAATTACGCCGCCGTTGACGTGGCTGTGCCGGGACCGACTGGAGATATTAAACTGTCAGCAGTCGGGCAACATAATGTTGCGAGTTACGCGACTGCTACTGTGTCCGATTTTGTGCGCGAGGAAGGTGCGCCGAATCTTGAACCGTTAAGGTTGCCGGGGCGTGAATTAGCGCACAACAGCGGTTATAATGTTATATTTTGCAGCTTTAAGATCAATCGCCAAACTGACGCACTCGCAAAATTCGAGTTGGTGGACCCGTCAAGCGTTAAAGATATAGTCATTAATAACGACGGAAGTTATACCGTATTAAACGATATTCAGTTAGTTGGCGGTAAGTTTAATTTAAATATATTTTCTGCCGGGTGGCACGTTATCCGAATCGAATTGCCGCTAAATGCGACAGCTTGCAATTTTTATACCTCAAATGGATGCTTTGATTTAGCGGAATTATTTTATGAAACATATATTCACGCCGAAAAAATCGCCACAATTGTCAAAGGCGTACACGTTGTTTACATAGACAACAAGCCGTCAGGTTCAGTGATATTTCGGTTTTTTAATCTTTATTGTATCGAATTTGATAATTGTGATTATTCAAGCGTAACGTCACTGGATAATGCGTTCGCAAATGATATGAGTCTAAAAAGCATTGATCTGCATGATTTTGATTTTTCCTCTGTAACAACTGCGAAAGCCATTTTCAGTGGATGCTTTGGACTGCGCAAATTAAATATTAGCGGAGTGGATTTTACCAAGGTCTCGACATTGTCAGCTGCGCTTAATGGTATTAGGGGTGGTTGCATTGATATGCATGGCATAAAAACGCGGGATTTGACAAATCTAACCAACATCGGATCATATTTTTACGGAGTTGAATACATCGACATGAGATTTGATTTTTGCGGAGCAGATTTCAGCATAAGCCAATGCCGATGCCCGACATTAATGTTCGACAGCGATTGCCAATGCGGTTCGTTTTTTCTCGGATCAGAGTCAAACGGTATACGCGAAATTGTTGGTTTCCCTCATTGTAATGATAATGTTACACTTTCGTCGGCTAACAGTATTTCTGCTGATACGCTTGTGTTTATTGTCAATCAGCTTAATCCTGTTCAATCGACAAAAACACTCGCGCTCGGCGCGACAAATCTTGCAAAATTAACAGCAGACCAGATTGCAATAGCTCAAGATAAGGGGTGGACAGTAACATGACGATACACACGACGGACAAAGGACGCATATTTCTTACGCCAGCCGAAGGATGCTGGTTGACAAACAACGCAACATATTCTCCCGGCCCTGTTTATCTCGGCAAATTCGACGCGCCCGAAAATTGGGATGATGTCGAAACGCCTGACGGATACGAATGGCGGCAGAATGAGGACGGCGTGTGGGAATTGGTGCCCATTGAACCGGAGGAAACGGACAATCCCATTGAGCCGGAGGAGGAAGAAAATGATTGACGAAAAGAAGGTGAGATTTGATGTATAAACTGATCAATATCGGGACGCAGGCAAATTCGCAAATCAGAGAATATATCGCAGACACGGAAGACGATATTGCGTCATTGCCCGACGGCGATCCTTTCGGAAGTACTGTGTTTGTGATTGAAACAAGTACGACGTATATGAAAAACAGCGCCGGGGAGTATGTGGAAATTGTTGTTTCCGGTGGTAGCGGAGGCGGCAGTAAAGGACCGCTGATATGCTCTGCGACACAGGTGGATAATCGAATCGAAATTGACAAGACCGCGAAAGAAGTATTTGACGCGGCGCTGGAAGGGCGCTGCGTACAGGTAGCGCTAAACATGGATGGGATGGCTATCACCGTGGTGATACCGATGGAAGCATTCAGGTTTGTGACCGATGAAAATGAGTTATACATCATCAAAGCGCGGGCAGACACACAACCTGCAGACACACTGTATATGTCTGACCCGCTTATGGGCACAGACATTGTAGTGCTGAAAGAAGTGACAACATGACAGAGATAGAGCTGACGCAGGTGCCGGATGACCGTTGCCTTTAATGGGCACCAAAGATATAAAAGTAAAAGATATCGATAAGAAAAGGGGTGAAATAAGTTGTATAACCAATACAATCAATTTCAGAGTCCATATATGCAGCAAATGATGCAGCAACAGCAGATGGCGCAAAATATTCTGCCGCCGCAGCAGGTTCTGACGGCAAGCGGCGATGACAGTGTTCGGCAATTGAAAATGAGCCCAAATAGCTCTGTATTTGTTGCTCATGAAACTGAAAACGTTTTGTGGAAATGCGTCTCAGACAGCCTCGGCAACGTAACTGTACAGGCGTTTAATGTATTTCCGCGGCAGGACCCGCAGCAGGCAGAGGCCAACAGGATGGAGGCGCTGATGTCTGAACTGAACGTTGGTATTAAAAATATGAACGCCTTCCTTGCTGAGTTTGTGTCTCCTAAAGCAGAACCCGTTAATAACGACGCGAAGGTAAAAGAAACGGAGGCGAAACAGAGTGAACCCATTACTCGCTCCAAATCAAGTAAATACTAATCCTTCGTTTAACAAAAACGAAGAGGCAATCATCAATCAGGTTAAATCAATCAAAAATAAAATAAACGGTTTGCGGTCGCTTTCTTCTCCACAGGATGCTCTGAACTATTTGATGCAGAGTAATCCCAATATGCAGAAAGCGGCTCAGTTTTTAATGCAGTGCGGAAATAATCCAGTAGCGGCAATTGATCAGCTGGCAAAGCAGAATGGTATCAACCCGCAGATTATTTTCAACGCGCTGAAATAATTGTTTTGATATCTTAACCATAGGTGCACATGTGGTTTTGATATAAATATCCGGCTGCAAATAAAAAAAGAAATGCAGTCGCTGACCTTAAATAATTGATAGGAGGAATTACAAAATGGCAGACGAAAGAAATGGACTTACTGTAGCAGACGTGGCCGCTCTCAGCGGCGGTGGTATGGGTGGTTTTGGTAACGGCTTTGAGGGGCTTATCTACCTCGCCGTTATCGCTTCCATGTTCGGCGGCGGCTTCGGTTTTGGCGGCTTCGGCAACGGCGGCGCCGCTATGCTCGGCCTTGGCAACATGGCAACTCAGAATGACGTTCAGAGAGGTTTTGACAACCAGAACCTTCAGGCACAGACCCGTGACCTTATGAACGCTGTCAACGCGCAGGGTGCTGCCGGCATCGCTGCGACCAACCAGACCTTCCATGATACTCTTGCAACTACGCAGAACCTTTACAACGAACTTGCCCGCGACGTCGCCAGCGTTGCTGTTGGTCAGGCGAATCTGCTTGCCAATCAGAACGATTGCTGCAAGCAGACCCAGCTGATGATCCAGCAGGCCTCCGCTGACAACGCGCTGCAGATGGCTCAGATGGAGGCTCGCATCAACGCAAAGATGGACGCCAACGAAATCACCGCTCTGAGAGATCAGGTACAGAAGCTTCAGATGGATCAGGCTACTGCCGGCATGCTTCGCTTCCCGAATAGCTGGTCTTACGGCGCTGGCCCGTTCCCGCCCATTTTCGGTTGCGGTTGTAATGCAAACATGTAATCTGTCGTACTGACAAGGTGGGGCGCGAGCGCTCGCGCCCCTATTTTTCATTTTGAAAAGGAGATATGATTATGGGAAAATCTTTAATTTATACTGTTAACAACGCGCCTCAGACTGTTGACGCAAACGGGATTGTTAATCCCGGTACGATCATCAGACGGTACGGCTGTAATTTCAATCTGATGGGTAATGCCGTCACGCTGAGTGGAAACGGCTATTACGACATCACTGCGAATGTTGTCGTCACTCCTGACGCGGTTGGCAATATTACCGCCACGCTTCTGAAAAACGGAGCCCCGATTCCCGGCGCTACCGCTACCGGTTCTGTGGCGACTGTCGGTTATACTACCACTTTGACGATCCCGCCCGTTGAGAGAGAATTCTGCTGCTGCGAGCAGACGGAAGTGATTACTCTTCAGCTTTCCGATGCAGCGACAGTTGAAAACTACACCTTTAAGGCGGTGCGCGAGTGATGAAAATTATTGAAAAACTGTCTGAATTTATCGACGAAGAGATTGCTGACGCTGAAAAATATGTGAAGTTGGCGATTGAGTATAAGGGAACCAACGACGAATTGGCGAAAGTCTTTTACGTTCTTTCGACGGAAGAAATGGAGCACATGAGCAGGTTGCATAATTGCGTTGTCAATATGATCAATGAGTATCGTGCGAAGAACGGGGACGCTCCCCCTGAAATGAAGATGGTATACGACATTCTGCACCGGAGACATATTGATGGCGCAGGAACAGTTAAAGCATTGCAGATGCTCTATAAAGAGCAGTAATACGATAACCGTATATTATTTAACGGCTGCCGGTTCTGATTAAGGGGCCGGCAGTTTTGTTGACAGGAGTGGTGTTGATGCTGAGAAATATATATCCGTGGAACGGCAGAGACGACCTGATATTTTATTATTCCGACGATGGAAAGATGATACAACAGGTTGAAACCGGTATTCTCTATGTTGATGCGGCGGATACCTATCCGTTTGAGTATCATTATATAGAAACAGATATACCGGTCGATAAAGCCGCTGAAACTATTGATAATTCATAATATAGATAAAACGAAGAAGGGGGTAGCGGTATGGACAATGAGGTAACCAATGTTGAGAAAAAAGAGCAGTCAAGATGGCGTTCCCCTGTTGTGTGGGGAGCAATCGTCGGTGTGATTGCGACGATGTTTACTGTGTTTGGCGTGTGGGATAAAATCGGTATCACCGCAGACGGATTCAATGAGATTGTTGCGGCTGTCGGTGCGCTGCTTGCGGCGTTCGGCGTATTCAATAATCCTGAATCCAAGAACAAGTTTTAAGGTGATGATTCGAGATGACGGCATTTCTTTTGGAACTTACAAGCAAAACCGGTATTTTAATTAACGGAGATGTTATTATAAAGGCGGCGGCTGTCGTTACGGCGATTTCTGTTTTTGTGGGGCTTGTCGTTAAGGTGGCAAAATACTTTTCTTCCAGAACGGTTCGTATTGAATTGCTGGAAAAAAAGACAAAAGAGATCGAGGAAGGCATGAAGCTTGACAGACATGAGAACGGTCTTTTGATGGAGGGGATTCTTGCTTGTCTTGACGGTCTTGAGCAACAGGGATGCAATCACACAGTCCCGGCTACGAAAGAGAAAATATCAAAATATATAAATGAGAGAGCTCATAAATAATGCATGCTTTATCGGCAAAAAAAATAGGGATAGCGTTATCATGCTATCCCTAAATTTTTGCGTCGTTCATTTATAAAGCACTCTGTCGTTCTAAACAGGATGTTTTATAAGTGAACGAGGTTATGAATAATTATTAGTTGGTGGTGTTCCTGCCGGTTACGCCGGAAATTTTGTCACACGAAATGTCACACGAAAAATTTTAGTGTCTCACAAACGGCTTAAAATAAGGGGTTGCGGGATTTTGAATTAGGGTTCGAATCCCTTACTCTCCGCCATTTGAAAGCCCTGATTTTGTTAGGTTTTACAACAAAGTCGGGGTTTTTCTTTTTGCTGTTTGCGCGTTTTGACTGCAATATTGCAGTTGTAACCGCATATATGCGGCTGTAACTGCACCGTTTGTCACACGATTTGTCACACGAAAGTTACAAAATTGTAACCATTATGAATAATGTTTGCATAATGATAATAATTATTCATTTGTGATCATCGACTCCAAATAGTCACCGTACATCTGCATGGAATCACTGATGGCTTTTTGCGGTGTGCGGATGTAGACACTGTCAAGAACCTTACTGTTTGACCAGCCTCCCATCCGCTGGAGGATCAGCTTGTCTACGCCAAGCTGATTCATGGCGGTGGCGAACTGGGCGCGAAGATCGTGGAATGTCATTTCGATACCGTTCTTTTTCAGGAGCCTGTCATAGCGTTTCTTGATCGTCAGGTATCGTTCATCGATGATGAAGTCGTCTTCTTTTTCGTGCGGCTTATCTTTAATGATGCCGTAGAGATAATCCGGGAGCGGAACTTTCCGTGTGCTTTGCTCCGTTTTGTTGCACTCTCTCAGGTGGTCTACATTGCCGATGGCGACACGGACGCGGTTGATGTAAAGGAAATGATTGCCGTCGACGTCGGTTTTTACGTCTCGGTACTGCAATCCCCTTACCTCGCTGATCCGCATTCCTCCGCACCAGAGAGACAGTAGACATGGCAGCTCTACGCTGGAACCGATAATGACGTTGAGAAGTGTTTTCAAATCGGGGAGATCTTCTTTCGGTGGCGTCTTTTGCGGCAGAATGTATTTGCTGACGGGCAGGATTTCTACGCCGTTTTCTGCGAGTGCGCTTTTCAGGAGTGCCAAAGCTTCTTTGACGGATTTGTAAGACAGCCCACGCTCAACGTCTTTGGCTATCGCTATGTTGATATCCTTCTTTTTTAAGTTATGGATATCTTTATTCATGATCGACTGAAGCCTTGTGCGGACGATGCATTCATACCCGTTGATTGTCGCAGCCGCTCTGACGCTGCGCCGACAGTTGATATAATCCGTCATTGCTTGTCTGACAGTCGTGTGATTGACTTCTTCGTAAACGCCGTTTCTGAAATCTTCCGCAAGTTTCATCACTTCCCATTGAGTCTGCGCGGTGATGGACTTTCTTTTCTGGTTACCCTCCTTATCTGTATAACGAACCTGTGTGTGCCAACTGCCGGACGGCAGTTGTGTGATTTGTTGTTGTCTCATATTGCTTCTCCTTTCCGCAGAGACGCAACACGGGCAGGAACACCGGTTCTATTATACAGCGCGGCTCCTGTTAAAGTCAATATCGTCATTGTGAGACCAACTCCGTCAGCGTCATGTTATAAGCCGCAAGGAACCTGTCAATTTTTTCAAGCGTGATATTACAGGCGTCTTTGTCATATTCTTTTAATGTTCGCTCGGATACGCCAAGTGTTTCGGAGAGAAGTTGGTTTGAGATATCGCGAAGCTGCTGGTAATAACGGATTTTACACCAGATCAGTTTTTGCAGAGGAATTCTTTTCACATTTTTCATATGATCTTTGCTCCTTAATTACACATTTTCACACAAAAAAACGGAGAGAGTTTGTGACGTCTCCCTCCGTTTGATCAATTATATTGTTATTGTTCTGTGATTGATGTTTTTCAGAAAGAGTTTGACTAAATTATTATTGTTGTCAACTTTTTCGTATTCACCTTCCATATCATCGATTTTCGCCCAGAAACAGCGACCATCCTCGCGAAGGAGATGACAGTATTGTTCCTCTTCTATATCTGTTACGATACACTTTTTGTCGTGCCCACGGATCAGAAGGATATCGCCGACGAAAATTGCGCTCTGTTCTTTTTTCTCTTCTTTCTTTTTTAAAAACTCATCTATTTTCTTCTTTGCTTTTTCGGGAGTGAATCTCTTTAATACATCAGCAAGAATCAATCCTCCGAAGATTTCTCGGTAGTCATCTCTTGTAAGATCTTTGTCATTACCGATAGCCATAGATCCTATACGCGCCGCAAGATTCCATGCTTTTATCTGCCCGTGTTCAAGCTCCTCTTTCCGTATTTGTTCCACTTCTTCCTCTATATATGTTTGTTCCTTTTTCAGAGGTGTCAGCTTTCCGATGCCGACGTCGTCAAAGACGAGAGAATTGAATCCTTTGGCTCCGTACAGGGTTCTGCCGGTGCCGTCTTTGAAGATGCGGTTGATTTCGATGGTAAAGGTATCGCCGATTTTTACGTTGCTCATTCTTCTTCCTCCTTATTCTCTTCTGTGTCTTTGTTGCGGTAATCGAAAAGAGCGTCTTTTAGATACCAGTACTCCTCTTCCGTAAGGTCTTCCATCAGGAGGTAGTCATTGTGCATCGGATAGGTCATCTGGCGAAGGAACGCGATCATCTGACGGCCGATTGTATCGATCGTTGTTTCTCCGAAGTCCGAAAACACTTCGCATGAAGAGGTCGCTTCATAATGATTTTTGTACTCGTCTGTAAACCCGAACGAAATGGTGATTTTGTTGTCGTTATCGTTCATTCTACTTATCCTTTCTTTGTTTGGTTTATGTGAAATTCTTGTGTTTCTGAACCATTACAGAACACGTTGGACATTTGCATATGTAGTAATACTGGAAGTCGACTCTTCTTGTGACACAATCACATTTCGACGCCTCGAATAAACAATCACAGTTATCGCACCTGAATCTGATGGGTCTTGGGTTGTTTATATCTCCTGGTTCTATTATCTTAATCATGTTTTATCTCCTCAAGAAACGGCAAGCTGCTCAACAGATTGTTATATTCTGCCACGAGTTCGTTCAGAAAATCGTTGCCTTCCCAGTTGGGGTTATCCAATTTGGAGTAGAACGGGCCGTAAGGCTGCTCGAACTCTTCGTCAATTACGACGACAAAGTCGAAGTCGTTCCATTCCTGCAAGTTTTCAGGAAACCCGATATCAACGTCGATATCGGAGCAGTTGATTCTGAGCGTGTAGCTGAGGAACCTTGTCGCTTTCGGGTGTATCCATGTGGCGTCTCCCAACAGAGGGATATTTTTCAGCCACCATTTTTCAAGGCCAGGTTTCAGTTTAAATCTTTTGATTTGACTATTGCTCACAATTATTTTCCTTTCCGGATCATACGATTCTTTCGATACGGTGATATCGGATATGATACCTGCCAATGTCTATTTCTTTGTGGTAATGACCGGAGAACCAGTCGCCAAAAGTCAGACCGATTTCCAGCAGGTCGTCGAAATAATTGGTAACCGTATCCGCATTTGTGTAACCGAGTGTACCGCATATTGTCTGCGGGAGAGAATGAGAAATTACAAAATCAACGTCGTAATTCACTTTATCCAATTCTATTACACTGCGATTCATTTCTTTCTGTGTCGGCAGTTCTTCTTTCCACCACGACACTCGATTGATGCGCAGCATCTCCCCTTTCAGCGTTCGGTATTTGTAATCCGCGACGAGCGCTCTCTCTGATTCGTAATCTTTCAGATCGAGAATGCCATCCTGTATGTCGTGGCTGCTGGCTCCGCCGAAGGTAAAGAATGTTTTGCCGTTCAGATCAAAGACGTATCCTCGCATCAGGTGGTAGATATTGTCGCGGATCTGATGTGCTTTGCCCCCGTGAAAATCGACGACGGGAAACTGGTTGAGGCGGTCGAAGTTTTCGTGGTTGCCGTCAACGAATAGCAGTGTGAAGGATTTCTCGCTTAGCCAGTCCAGCCAATACATCTCCTCGTTGGAAGATTTTCCATAAGACCAAATTCCTCCGAAATCGCCGCAGATGATAACGTAATCATAACGCGTCATTTCTTTCTGCTCCGGGAAGTTCTTTGTGGAGAACCGTGTGAAATCGGCGTGGGTGTCGCCTGTGATATAAATCATATTGTTACCTCTTACAGAAACGGAGTTTTGTAGAATTCATATCCTTCCGCGTCCTTGAAAAAATGATCCGCATATTTGCCCTTACCGTATTCAAAGTGGCTGACAGGCGTATAATCCGGCATGTCTTTATCGTAAAATACGGAGTATGGATCTTGCGCATACTCTTTTCTTGGCACAGCGCCAACGACTCCGCCGTTGTGTTCCAGAACGCTGTGGGTAAACTCTTTCCACGTATACGTGTCGCCGTATTCATCGATAATACGGAACAAGCCGGTATCGTAAATCTTTTTGATTTCAGCGACGGAATGGCAGCGATCGTGCGCCTGAAACAAAGGGAGCCATCCGAAGCTTGTTTTGGCGAGATGAATCTGATAACCGAACTCCGGATCATCTGTCAGCTCGTATGTCGTACTGAAAAATGATTCACATGGCTCCTTGTCTTTGGTAAAGAAATAGTAATTTGTTCCCATATCAGACTCCTTCAGGAGGAAGATAGCGCATGACAGTCAAGACGTAATCGTCTGACGTGTCCTGTGTCAAATTATTGTAGACAATCAAGACATATTGCGTATCATATGAATAATCTTCACCTTTTGTTTCAACGAACCATCTTCTGTCTGTTTCGTCTGTGAATATGGTTTTGTCCTCTGTCTCTTCCGACACGACCGCTCTAACAGCGTACTCATTGTCGTAATCGTGCGGAGACGGCGCAATGGGAATCGCCGTTGACAGCATGGCGACGACCGCCAGCATGAAGGCGTATACGCGCCGTATGAATTGTATTGCGAAGTTCATGGTATCACCCCTTCGTTATTTGTGGTTTTCGACACCAGCCGACAGATTCCTTCCCTGTGACGCTGTTGCGCCAGATCTGTGCTTCGCAGTCTTCGATCAGTTCTCCGTCTGTGATGACGGTGGTGTCGTATGCGATTATTGTGTCGTAAATATTTACCTCGTCTATTTTGATTTCGTCGTCTATGCGCCGTCACTCCAATCTGTAATTTATCAAATGTTAGTTTTATCAATATATTCATACTCGCTGTTGACAGTTTCTGTGATGATGTGCGTGATCACGTCGCACGTCCAGCCGTTTCCCAATAGCTGATAGGCTCTCGTGTCGCTGACGGGAAACTCGTACCAGCCAGGCACTGTCTGCAATCGTTTGCACTCCGACACCGTCAGTTTTCTGATAACGTAATATCCATCCTTTAGTTTGATCGGATAATTTTTCCCTTTGACTTCGATCTGCCCGTCCTTCACCTCGTACACGGTGTAGGTTTTTCCGTCTGATCCGGATATCGCCCTGACCGGTACGTCGCCGTCGAACTCTACCGGCGAGGCGCAGATATTGTACGGGATGCCTTTGCGGATGTTGGCGGTGACAATAGGGCCCTTGCCGCTTTCGCCCGGTTTAGAAAGAAAGCTCCATCGCCGCTCCGCGTGGTCGCGCACCATGTAATCCATTTCTTTTTCCGTCAGCGCTTTCATGCCCTGCGGGACTCTGATTGCATACAAACCTGTTTTACCTCCTGCCCCCCCCCGAAAGTCCTTTGATGGTAACGGACTTGTGGTCGATATCGTAGATTCGGAAGCCTTGCGACTGGCTCAGCTCCCCATTCGGTCTCGGCATTGCGCCGACCTGAACCGCCTTGTTCTCGCTCATACCCGCATCACCGTTACCTTATCGAGCACGTCTTTCAGGAAGACGTGTCTGTCTTCCGGCTGTGCTACCGGTACTTTTGCGTACGTTCCGTCCGCCTGTTTTCTGCCGACCCAGTAATACCGCTGACGGCTCTGGGCGGAGACGAGGGCGGAGTTGATCATGACAGGCTCGAAACCGAACGCCTGCGAAATGGCCTCATAGACGGGACGCGCCATAGAGCGGTTGTTTTCGTACAGGAAGTATTTCGGTTTTGCCTCATGAAGAGCGCGGACGTACTGACTGAACAGCTCCCAACCGATACCACTGGCGGTTGTTTCCCGCTTGTCGGTTGCTTGTCCTATGGACCAAAACGTACAGGGCGATCCTCCGATCAGCCAGTCGATATTCTCATATTGCGTGTAATCTCCGCCAAAGACGTCCCCACCCCCTATGATTTCGGGAAAGTTATGCTTTGCTGTTTTGATAGCGTAGGGATCGATCTCGTAGGCGTAATAATGATTGACTCTGATACCGGCGTTCCTGAAGGCGATCATACCGCAGGCCATGCCGTCGAAGAGACTGAGTACGTCGACGCCGTTATCTTTATGATTTATTTCCAAGTTAATATATCTCCTTTGCGGAAGAATTCATAGCTGCCTCCTGTTATTTGAGTGATTTGTGTTGTTTTGATTAAGTGTTTTGCTGTGCCGTTATACGTCGTCGTATTTTGTAAAATCCATACCGAGCGCTTCCGCCATCTCTTTTGTTGAAAGACAGCAAAATGTTTCGATCAGTTCTTCGTTGGCGCAGGAGCGGCAGTACTCGAGATCGTTCATATGGCACACTGCCGGTTCTCCGCACAGGTCGCAAACGGCGGTTTCCACTTCGTAATACGGGCAGGAAGTATAAAGACACGGCAATTGACAGTCGACGCAGTTTGATATTTTTCCAATCATTTTCGCTCACCTTCCTGTATTTTGGCGCGTCGTCCGTTTATCATTGTGTTATACTCTTTCCCGGAGACCCATTCTGCGTGTACCCATACGGTAAGAGCCTGATCTTTTGCTACCTGAAAATTTTCAATAACACTGTCAAGCGAGTAATCGTCGCCGTCTTCTGACAAAAGTTCTTTTGTAATAGGATCGTACGAGCAGTAGCCGTAGAGCATATCGTATTCGTCGTGTACAGGACTGTTGCACCTGATTATAATCGGTATCAGTGTGTCTCCCGTATAACATGAAACAACGTCTTTTAGTGTCATGTTCGATATATCTTCAAAGACCAATGGTAAAACCTCCTTATAAAGCGCAAGGCTGCGTATTGTCTGTATTTCGGCAGTACATAACCCTGCGCTTTTTCTTTTTTGTCGTTTCGTGACAGAATCGCGTTTTGTTTGAGCAAAAAATTCACATATAATTGTTTTCTATTCTATGTTGATTTTTCTTTCTTACTCTGTATTTACCGAACTTGCAAAGGTGAGCTACGTGACGGTTTGTGCCAGTGAAAGCTCCTATGAGCCGCCAGACATTGCAATTATTGTCAATTGTAAAAGCCATCTCCATTTGCCCTCTGAATGGCATATAATCTACTTCTATGTTATTTTCAGGATGATAGACGCCATTAAACTCTCCGGCTCCGATAGTCGTACCGAAAGGCAATCCGGTGCTTGCATCAAATAACATACCGCATCCATATTTTACAGGCATAAAATGCTCCTTTCATTGATCATTCATCTCTGTATTTAGCCACTTGACCCAGCAATCCTCGCACTCCATATAATCCGGGCAGGGGATATTCTCCCAGTCAGGTGGACACCTATTTGCAAGACTGAGATATTTGACAAGATCCTTGTTTGTCATTTTTTCAATACGATCTCTGTTTGTCATCGTCTACGCCTCCAAATTTCTACTGCAACGACGGAGAATACAAATAGGGCAATCATCGTATAACCGATAGCGGTCATAACTGTTTCAGACATCATTCAACTTCCTCCGCTTCTTTGATTTTCATTTTTACAATTCTGTACAGACAGTACGGCCAGATGATCCACGTCTTGAGAATATACCTTCCCTGCTTGAATTCTTCGTCGTCTTTTCCGTATTCCGCGTTATCAAAAACGAGAGAGATACCGGCGAGCAGGAATACAAACATAACGACAACGTATATGATTATTAAAAAAAATGTGATGAGCACTGTTATGCCTCCTTCGCCGGAGTGCTTTTGCCTGTGCTGAGAAGTTCCTCCGTTATCATCTTGCCGCCAGGGACGGAATCCGTACTGCCGAAACCGCCGCGGTCTTTTTCTTTTAAGCACTCAACTGCAATAAATTCCAGCTCTGGTTGTTTTTCGACAATACGGAACTGGCAGATGCGGTCGCCCTTTTTGATGTAGGCGGTATGGAGCGCGTAGGCGGGGAACATCCACTGGTCGTTGTCGCCGCAGTAGGAGTTGTCGATAATACCGCAGTGATTGGTCTGGATGACGCCGTATTTTTTGAAGGTGGAACTGCGAGGGACGATGTGCGCCTCATACCCGTCCGGCAGAATCATGCCGACGCCGAGCGGGATCAGAGCGGATTCGCCGGGATACAGGGTGACGTCTTTCGCGGCGCAGAGATCGATCCAGTCGCCCTGTTCGATTTTTTGTAGTTTTGGGATATCGGGATCAAAGTATTTTATCTGAATCGTTTTTGTCATTTCGTTTCCTCCGGTTTGTTTTTTCGGTAATCGCTCAGCTGTTGTGATAGAAACAGCATCTCGTCGAACGTCAGCTCGTCCGACAGGAAGTGTGATTCCGGTAACACGAGGTCCACGGATTTTAAGAACTTATAGAACACGTCGAACAACATCTGCTTTTCGGAATCGTATCCCGTATCGCCGACGAACGATTCCTGCTCTGAGACGTAAGATTCGTCTGTCGGGAGAGTCAGTGTGATAGCAACTCTTGTTTTTCCCTGGTACATTTTCAATCTCCTTTACTTGGTGTTTTGGTAAGTAAAGATTTCACGCAATAGCCGTACGCGTTCAGCGGCGCGACTTCCACCGGAACCGTTTTCGGAATGCGGCAAGGATGTTTGTCGCACGCTTTGTTGTCGCATAAAGCTTTATTGCAAAAAGTAGAATCGGCAATATACGGTTCTCCTTTGTTCGGAATTTCCTGCATGATTGTTTTCCTTTCTGCATATTTATGGGACTATCAACCGGCAATTTTTGCATTTTTTTGCCGAATGATAGTATCAGCCTTTTATATAAAGTCCGCAGCCGCACATGCCGCTTTCCTGTTCACGGAAGGATCGGCACGGGCATTTGGTATCCGGCGTTTTGACGAGCTGACACGGGCAGTAGCCGTTGTTGGCTTTGATTTTTTTTCGCATCTCGCGGACGTAATCCTCATCCGGATTGGTTCGGTACTTACTCACGACAGCGCCTCCTGTTCAGATACCAGTAGATTCCAGAGATCCTGCGATGTTTTAAGCGGGATGTTTTCGCCGTCTTTGGTAACGCAGCCCTCTTTATAGTCTTTCCCGCAGTCAAGCTCATAGAGCCAGTAGGAGATCCATCCGTTTTCCGTGTCGTTCGTTGCCAGTTCCAGCAGATCGACAACTGTCGTCATCAAACGGAGCGGATACGGGAATTCGGTGACGAACTCAGATCCTTCCGAATACTTGCGGCAGGCTGCACAGATCGCGTCGTCAAACTCGATGTAGCGGACGATCTCTGTCAGCGCCTCATTGAACCTGTCAAATGTAATATTGCTTTTCATTTCTGTTGACCTCTTTCTTAAGTTTTGTAAGACCTCTCTCCTGTTTTAACCGGATGCATTCCTTGGATCTACCCATTTTGTCGCCGAGTTCCTGTAATGTTTTCGGGACACCGTCGTTCAGGCCGAACCGCTCGCGGAGGATCTCCGCTTCTACAGGCGGGAGAAATTGCATTGCGAACTGGATTTTTTCGATAAAATCGTTTTGCGTCGCCGCTTCTTCCGGCGTGATTCCGTTTGTATCGGCAATTACTTCCGATGTCTGCATGGATTCATCTTCACCGATTTCCGCATTGATGGAATAGAACTGCGCGCAGTTATTCAGGACGCCAGTCACCTTTTTCAATGAGATGCCGGTTAGTTCGGAAAGCGTCTTGATATCGTCTGTTGTCAGCTCGTCGACGGATTTGCCGAGATCGTTTTCCGCCGCCCGCATAATTTTCCACAGCTCACCGTATACGGCAGGACAGAGACTGAACGGATACTGCATTTCTGACAAATAATGCATGACCTCATTTCTGATCCAGGAGAACGCATATGTGGAAAACCGGCAGCCGGAAGCCGGGTCGTAGCGCCTTGCCGCTTTGACAAGGCCTACGTTGCCGGACTGGACGAGATCGAAGATATCGATGCCGGAGAAGCTGTACTTCTTTGCGAACTTCACTGAAAGACGCAGGTTACTGTTGACGAGCCTATCGAATGCCGCCTTATCGCCCGCTTTTGCTTTGACAGCGAGCTTTTCTTCCTCCTTCGCCGTGAGAAGCGGGTATTTTGCGATAGACCGGAGATATTGCCAAAATTCATCGCTGTATGGTTTGTTTTGCCGGGAAGATATTGAATGATCCATATTGTTCTCCTGTTATGAAATCTTTACGGCGTACTGATTATCAGACGCGAGGTTGACGCCAAGTACTTCGTCGTAATGCGGCTGTTGGCCAGGGATATAGCGACCGAATTTAACAATGATGTTCGTGAATTTTTTTAACTTGGAAATTTGCGGAATGATTTCGCCTTCGTCATATCCTGTATAGATAACGACAGGATCGTTACATCCGTAATTGAAACGAAGTATACGCAAGAACCAGTCTATTTCGTTTATCTGATCTATCGGTTCAAGCCCTCCGAAAACGATCGCGTTTGTGATCGGATTGGACCCGTATCTTTCGACCAATGTTCTGTCGTCAACTTTCATTCTGTATTTATCTGATATCCCGTTATTTTGACAGCAACGAATTCCGCTTTCCTTTTCACATTTAAACGTGCATGACGCAGCCGAAATAAACATAGACGGGATGCGATAATTAACGAAGTCCTCGTCTGTAATTCCCGTTGTCGTCATTGCATCACCCCGTCGTTTTGCAGCACATTCATCCAACGCCGTTTATCGAATTCGCCCTTTCTGATTTTTTGGTAGCTGCTTGTCGGTGTATAAAATCCTACGACTCTTGCGTAGGTGTCGGCAACAGGTTCACCGCACACCGGGCATCTCTGCTCTGAAATAAACGCGTGTTTGTGAGTACATACGCTGATTTTGGTTGTAAATGCAAAGTAGATGACGCCTTGCGACGCAACGTAATTCAGCATTTCCCAAGCGGATTCTTCATTCGGAAATCTGTTTTCGATATTGATATGCGCGATACAGCCGCCGCCACACTTTGCGTCGAACAGTGAACCGAGACGACACTTCTCCTGAATCGTACATTTTTCCATCAAGGGTATCCATTGGTTGCTGTAAATGAAGTACCTGTTCTGTTCAAACAGAAGATTATCTGCCTGACAGATAACGCCAGCGCAATTTTCCGCCGGAATCATTTCAATATTGAAGGTGAAGTCACATTCGAAATTATCTTTAACGTCATTCATTGCGTCAAGGATATCCGTTGCAAACGAGACTGCTTCGTCTGAGTATCGTTTGCAGCCGAACTCATCCGTTTCAATTAACCCAAACAGATCCATTACCTCGTACATTCCGATACCGCCTATCGTGCAGAACTGCTTATCCAGTTCTACAGCCCCGTCCGTATAGTTCGGAAGAAGTCCCTTCTCAATATTGCGTTTCAGAATATGCCGCATGGAATAAAGAGCTTTGCAATCCAGCGCAACACGGTCACGAAGAATCTTCAGATACTTCGATTTGTTCATCTTGCTTTCATACGCAATGCGAACAAGGTTGATTGTGCTGACGCGGCATGACCCAACGGACAACGCAGTGCCACCGATAGAGTTGATGAACGCATCCAGTTTTTTGGTGTCGCTCAACAAGCGGCAACAGTTGGAAAGGACGCCGACGTTATCACTGACAAAGAAGTTGCTGTCGCTCCACTTGATATTGTGATTGGAGCACCACCTTGCAAACGGTTCATCGACGAACTTACCGTCCTGATAAAGAAGCGAATACGTAAGTACGGGATATGTAAACATATTGATTTCGCGCGTCTCGCTGACAACGTCCATAAACACCTGCTGGCAATCAATCAAGTCTTCGATGTGATCGATGGCGAACGTGCCGTCTGGGAACTCCATTCCGCCAAAAAGGGACTCCAGATATGGACGGTCGAAAATAGAAATATTTGTAAACGCGCTTTGGTCGATCCGCAGGAAGGGCTGGTTAAGTCTGAAAATCAACTTCTGGAACTGCTGACGCAGATAATAGTCAGCGTCTTTCATGTAATATCCGTCTTCAACATCTTTTTTCCAGAAGTACCACGCCCAGATCAGGACATTCGGCATCCCGACTGCGCCGCTTTGACGGTTTGATAGGAACGACACGAACTCGATTACGTCATCAAGATACGTCGTCAGGTGTTTCGGTGGTTGGTTATTATAATCTGTAAGGAAGAAGAGACCTTCCGTCGCGAGGCGCGTGAAGTCATTTGCCCAGCAATACGGAAAATAACTGGCCGTCGTACTGTCGTTAAGATAAAAACCTCTGCTGAACTCCTGTTCAAACCACTGCTTCGCCGTGCGAAGCCCCCATTGTTTTTTGATAGTGTCGAAGATTTTACTTAACCCGAAAAGTTTATCCTCACTTTTTGCCTTTTCCGTCATAAAGCTTCGGATATCCTTGTGGTTGGCGTTGGCATTCGGGTCGATACTGGAATCTGCAAGCGTTTGCTTTTCCACAAAGTTTTCAATAAACTCAGAAAAATCAAGCTGGCTTGGATGGATTCCGTTGATATACTCAAAATCTTCTCCGTATTTCTTCTTTAGCTCTTCCAGACATCTTTCAAAGTCTTTAGAAAGTTTTAACTGAATTTCCATATATGCCTTTCTGTTATTGTCTGTTGACCCAACTGACCGCTTCTCTGAAATTGAGCAGTTTTTCTCCTGTGTCGAGACAAGGGACTTCTTTAATCCCGAGCGAAAGCATTTTGTCAACAGAGTCGTTTATCTTAAAATCAATTCCCTTTTCTTCCAGTTTCTTTTTGAGTATCATACAGCGTGGACAGCCGGTGGAGTACATCGTTACCATTGGCAAGCCACCTCGCAGATGATTTTATAGACCGTCTGCCAGTCGTTCGCGCGGAGGAATCCGTTGGCGGCGGCATGGCATGAACGGTTATGCGGGGCGGTGAAAAGAATTTTGGCTTTGAAATCACCGCCGAGATTGCGCGGATTGTCGTCGATGATGACGTCGCCGCGCAGCAAAGATTTGTCATTGACGACGTTGAAGCTTCTCACCGGAATATGCGGGAAGAAACGTTTCATGACGTGTTCGTATTTATAGACCGCTGTGACGGGAGTCGCTTTGGTGGCGACGAAAACGCGGTGCCCTTCTTCGACCAGCTCCCTTGTTACAACGTCCGCTTCTGGCAACGGGCGGATCAGTTTCCAGAAATCCTCCTGTTCGATAACCTTATAAAGCAGATGCTTGTCGATTCCCGGGTAGCTCTTGGAGATATCCCAATCGGTCACGTCTTCCGGGCGGACGTCTCTGCCGAATTTGCCGTTCAGGAAATTGACCCAGATCTCGCAGAAGTTTTCGAGGACGTCGTCCATATCTGTGATGATGGTTAGTTTTTGCATAATATACCTCGTTAAAAATAGTGTGTATTATTTTTATCCTGACGTCAGTCGTTTTTGCTCTCTGCGGGCATATTGCCCATATACGGATTCCCGATCGCCCCAAATCCAGTGCTGCTTTGATCGGCTACTTTTTTGAGCAGACTATCTCTGTACAAATTGGCGTATGCCTCAGACAACGTCCTTACATCGTCCGCATCCGCGTTCTCAAGCAAAAAACCGATTTTATCAAGAAGAGCATCCTTCACTTCTTCCAGTGTCATTTTCTTTACCTCACTTACGTTTTCATTATAATTATCATATTTTTCTTTCTGCACTTTGTAATCAAACTGCTCAAACATCATGAACAGTAACAAGATGACAAATTCCATATCAGATTACATAAACTCCCATTATCCGTCGTATTCGTCCGCCCACTGGCTGATCCAGCCGCGGTGGTTGGTTTTGAGTTCGCAAACCGCGCAGCGGTCTTTGTCGCGGAAGTGTTCAATGTACCCGGCGAAGCCGCTGTCCTGCGGGCGTTCAAGATCGCACTGAAGCGTGTGCCCGACGACGATAACTTTGGCGTTGGAGCCTATACGGGTGAGCACCTTCTTGATTTGCGCGGCGGAGCCGTTCTGCGCCTCATCAATAATAACGACCGCGTTGTTAAGATTGGTACCGCGCAAAAAGGTATCCGTGATACATGTGATATAGCCAGTGCCATTCTTTTGATTGACCATGCTTTCGTCGTTGATATTGGTGTTGATGTTGACGCCGCATTCAATGAGCGCCTGATAGAACGCCTCGAAATAAACGGACGATTTTTCTGTAATGCTGCCGGGAAGCCAGCCCTGCTTGCGCTCGCCGTATGGGAACATGATATAAACGATGTTATCGAACAGGCCGTACTGCACCAGCAGATTGGCGACGCCGGCAGCGCAGAACGTTTTGCCTGTTCCCGCTTTGGCGTTTACGAACACGATGTCGATATCCGGATTCCAGACCGCGTTGACAAAAGCAAGCTGTTCCGGGTCGAGCTGCATACCGTAGAACGGATGACCGTCCAGTGTGACGGGAACGTCTTTTTCGTTTGGCACCGTCGGTTTTTTCTTTTGTGCCATATCGGCACCTCCTCAGATGATTTCGTCAAGATCGCAATCCTGCCCGATGATGAAGTCCGTTACGCCGTTTTCTTTCGCTTCATCAGAAAACATGTACCACTCCGTGCGGACTTTGCTTTTGTAGGTTTTTTCGCTGATTTTTGTGTGGGCAAGGATATAATCCTTGACACGGTTTTCCACCTTGTCGTTGAAGATCATCTGGTCTTTGACCTTGGATGTGGAGTTATAAACGAACGAGGAACCGTCGTGCATGAGGAATTTGGCGTTGACGGCGCTGTAGCGCTTATGGCCGGCCAGGAAAATCAGAAACCCCATGGAATAACAGAACCCGAGGTTGATGGTGTAGACCGGCGTTTTGCTTGCCTTGATGAAATCGATCAGCTCAAAACCGGAATCCATTTCACCGCCGTTGCTGGCGATATAAAGCAGAATCGGTTTGCGCTCTTCCGGCGGGATTTCTCTGTCTTCCGTATTGAACGCAATAATATGACGGACGATATCGCCAACGGTATACTGCGTGATCTCGTCTGTCAGATAGAGCTTGCGCTGTTTGAGTTCCTGCAGCCAGATCCAGTTGTCGACCATGCCATTCTCAATCAGCATCGGCTCGATTTCAAAATTGATATCGGGATAGTTTCGTGTATGTTTCATGGGGTAATCCTTTCTGTTTTTAATCATAACGGAGTTTGATATGTTCCGCGAAAACCTCCGCGCTGTCACGCAGCTGTTCCAGTGTGCCCGTATTTTCGACTACGAACGGGAACGGGAAATCGTCAAGAGACGTTTCTGACGGATGGAGCCGCTGTTCGTCCGACAGGACGTTCGCTTCCTCCCTGACCATGCGGACAGGTATCACAGTCCACTCTTCATGACATTGGAGATTTTCAATTTCGTTTTCAAAGCGGCAGTCCGGGATAATGACAGACGTCCATCTGTCCGGGAAAAAATCGATGATGGCAATCAGAAAATCCACCCAGAAATCCGGGTTCTTTTCTCTGACAACATCCGTGCCGACCCATTGGAGCAGGCTTCTGCCGAAGCCGTCTTTCTCGCCGTTCCAGCGGAAAAATGTTTTGCAGATATATTTCAGAAGATCTGCATAGTGAGTGACGAGAACCTTCTCGCCCCGTACCGTCAGTTCCTCCTCCAGCATATCGGCGAACGTATCTTTGCCGCTGCCTGCTTTGCCGCTGATGCAGAATATTTTCAATTTTCTTCCTCCCCTGTATACAGGATCAGTTCGTGCGCGTAAGGCAGCGTTTCAACCCACGCGCAAAAGCTGTGCCCCGTTGTGTTCTATAAAGAACTTACTGCTTCTCAGCGTTCCCTTTTGGTAAAACCTACTTGGGTCTGTATAACGCTCCACAGCTTAAAGGTGCAACGACACCTCAAGACCGTAGCCTCTCTATTCAGGCTGCGTATCTCATTAAATTGATAGCCGCATTAAAATCGCGGTCAATCACAGCTCCGCATTCCTCACAAACAAACGTACGTTCACTTAGCTTCAAGCTGTGCTTGACGCAACCGCAGTGTGAACAAGTCTTGCTCGACGGGTAGAATCTGTCCGCTTGAACAAACTCGATTCCTCTGTCCTCACACTTATACTGCATTTGACGGATGACTTCCGCAAAGCACTGTTCGCTGATTGCTTTCGCTAAGTGGCAGTTCTTCATCATGCCTT
>Ga0326511_10001099_pt1 | contig 22852 bp, 18 predicted proteins | sample 0_2496_0518_D_FD_203701 | JGI IMG/M metagenome (GOLD analysis project Ga0326511, IMG submission 203701) | Bovine rumen microbial communities from UC Davis, California, United States - 0_2496_0518 | ecosystem: Host-associated > Mammals > Digestive system > Stomach > Rumen | place: USA...
CGCCGTTCTCCCGCGCCGCCTCCGACGTGCAGGGCTCCCCGGCTGTGGCTCAGGCCACGCAGGCCATCACCACCTATGACACCAGCGTCATCGAGGGCGTCCGCGAGTCCATGGGCGTCCTGAACCTGCTTGGCCGCGAGGTCATCGAGGGCAACACCCTCGTGTTCTTCACCGAGGGCGCCATGGAGGGCACCATCGCCAACTCCATCGCCGAGGGTGCCGCCAAGTCGCGCATCCACTTCGCCGACCCGACTCCTACGACCGTGACGCTCGAGAAGATCGCGGCCTACATCAAGGAGTCCGACGAGTACATCGACGACTACGGCTACCTCGCCAGCGCCATCAACGGTCGTCTGCTCTACGCGCTGAACTTCAAGCGTCAGGCCAAGGTCATCGCCGACCTGCTCGGCACCTCCGGCATCCAGACCATCGGCGGCACCACCGCGGTCACCCGCACCGCAGTCGCCATCGCCGACGAGATCGCCAACGCCATCGCCGATGTCGTGACCTACTCTGGCCGCTCCGCCAATGCCATCGTCATGACCCCCGACATCTGGAAGCTCCTGCGTATCGGAAAGGACGGCGAGAACCGCTACTACGGTGGCGGCTACTTCGCGGCCCTGCACGGCGAGAACATCTGGAACCTCCCCATCGTCCTCTCCAACCAGCTCACCGCCAACCACATCGTCGTGGGCGCGTTCGACACCTGCGCGTCGCTGGTCACCAAGGCCGAGGGCGTCACCGTCGAGGCAACCAATACGGATCAGGACGACTTTATCAAGAACCTCATGACCGTGCGTGCCGAGGTGAGGGAAAAGCTAGCGTGCCGCATCCCCGCTGGCTTCGTGGACATCACCGTGGCGGCGTAGTAATGCTGCGCACGTACAAGTGGCGCGGGGTCTTCTGGCGCTTCGAGGATGGCAAGGCACCCGCCGGTGCCGTGCTGGTCGAGGTCGCGGGCGCTCCCGTGACCGCAGAGACCCCTAAGAAGGCGCCCGTCAAGCGCGCGACCCGTGCGCGCAAGCCAAAGGCAGACACAACCGAATAGAAGGGCGGTCGTCATGTCCCTGCTCGAAGACGTGAAGGTCACGCTCCGGGTGGGGCATGACGCCACCGACTCCGAGATCGCTGACCTCATCGCCGCAGCCATGTTCGACATGGCGAACAAGGGCATCTCAATCACGTGGCTCGGAACCGACCCGATGAGCCCGACGTTCACCTACGACGACATCGATGAAGACGCGCTGCCAGCGATGGCGAAGAGGGCCATCATCGCCTACGCCAAGGCGAACTACGGATACGACAACAGCGAGGCCGAGCGCCTCATGCGCTCGTACGACTCCATCCTTTGCTCGCTCGGAAACAGCCGCTTCAACGCCGTCTACGAGACGGATGAGGAGGTGGGCGGCGATGCGGTGGGACTCGGTCATCCTGCTTCGTGACATCGAGACGAACATGGTCGTCGACGAGGAGGGCAACGAGGTCGAGGGCGAGCCGGTTGATACGCAGGTGTTCTGCAACGTCCGCTCGGTAGGCTTCGAGACGTGGGCCACCGCAGCGCAGCTCGGCCTCAAGCCGGAGCTGCAGGTGGAGGTTCGCACCATCGACTACGCGGGCCAGTCACAGGCCGTGTTCGATGGTCGCGAGTACGACCTGAGCTACTCCTCGACAAAGGGCGACAACACCATCCTGACCTTCGCCACCCACGCGAGGAACGACAATGGCTAGGCACATATGGGTCGAGGAGGACCAGTTCGCAGCCACGTTCGCTGAGCTGCTCAACGGGCTTGCCGACGACACCGACGAGGCCGTGTTCCACTGCGTCCACGACGCGCTCGTGGAGGGCCGCGACGAGTGGGCTGAGAACGCCCCGGTACGCAAAGGCGAGTACAGCAGTGGCTACGCGAAGTCCATGACCTACCGCACCATACGCAGGAAGGGCCATGTCGAGGGCCACATCTTCTCGCGCAAGCCGGGGCTCCCGCACCTGCTCGAGAAGGGGCACGCGAAGATTGGCGGCGGTAGGACGGCTGCGCAGGTTCACGTCAAGCCGGCGGCTGACCTCGCGTTCAAGTACGTACGCGACCACCTGCCCGAGTACATCTTGAGGGAGCTGCTATGAGCGCGAAGTCGACGGTGTACGCCGCGCTCGTCGCGACGGGCATCCCCGGCAGGCAGGACGCCTATCCCGTTGGAAAGGCGCCGGCGCCGCCGTTCTTCGTCTACACCGTCGAGACAACCGGCGGATTCGTGGCTGATGGCACCGTCTACGCCTCGCTCCCTAAGTTCCACGTGGAGCTGTTCGAGAAGGTGTCGAACAGCGAGACGGAGGCGCTCGTCCGCGAGGCGATACTCTCGCTCGGGTGCGTGCCCGACGAGACGGGCATCTGGTCAGAGTCCGAGGTCTGCCACATCGAACAGTACGACTTCACCTATCACCAAAGAGAAGAATAGGAGGCCATCATGGCCGAGCTTTCCAAGGTCCGGTTCGGACTTGCCAAGGCATACTACGCCGTCGTCAAGGATGACGGCACCTACGAGGCGCCCGCGCCCCTGCCCGGCGCCGTCTCGCTCGACCTCAACCGCGAGGGCAGCGAGCCCACCACGTTCTGGGCCGACAACATCGCCTACTACGTGACCCCCGCCGCCAACGGCGGCTACACCGGCACCCTCACCCTTGCCATCGTTCCCGACTCCTTCAAGGTCGCCGTTCTCGGCGAGGTCGTGGACGACAACGGCATGCAGGTTGAGATCGCCGACGCCACCCCCAAGTCCTTCGCCCTCATGTACGAGGTCGAGGGCGACGTCGACAAGAAGCGTTACGTCTTCTTCAACTGCACCGCACAGCGCGCGATTGCCAGCGCCAACACCAAGTCTGACTCCACCACCCCCGACACGCAGGACCTTGAGTTCTCTGCCATCGGCAAGGACTTCACCTTCGGCGGCACCGGCGTGACCAAGAACATCGTTAAGGGCTCCGCTGAGGAGGCCGCGACCGCGTTCGCCAACTGGTATACGGCTGTCCCGACGCCGACCAAGGCTTAGTCACAACGCACCACACGAACACGTAGAGACGGCCCCGTTGCGCATCCTGTCACTGCGCAGCGGGGCCTCTCGCATACACAGACACAGACAGGAGTGTTTGCAATGCTCATCAAGTACAAGAACGTAACTGGCCGCGGCATCCACAACCCCCTCCGCTACGGAGACGGTGACGACGTGCACGTTGCCGTTTGCTCCATGTACGCAATCAAGCTCTACGAGCAGGCGTTCATGGAGGAGCCGGCATCGAAGCACCACTCGCTTATCAACGACGTCATGGACACGGGAGACAGCGGCGACACGACGTTCTCTGCCCTCGTCGGCATCGACTGGGACGCCGACATGAGGGCCACATGGGCGATGCTGCGCTCCGGTGACGTGGCTGGCCTCAACAGCGGGGTCGACCCGATTCCCGACTACAACGAGTTCATCATGTCGCATGCGGCTGACATCATCGACTTCGCCGACCTGCACCTATGCGTCTCTCGCGAGATTGATGCCACCTTTCGTACCCTATCCGCCCGACTCGCTAAGGCGGCAGGGCGAGAGCAGCCGGTCAAGTAGCACAGGTAACCACAGCCCGTCGCGCCTGCACTACACGAAGGTGTGGGCAGCCGCCCTCAAGATGGGCTACACGCGGCGCGAGCTGGCTGTCATGCCGTTCGGCGAGATAGTGTTCGACCTCGCCGCGATGGGCGAGGAGCCAGAGGTGGAGCAGGAGCAGAGCGTCACGATGGCGACGCAAGAAGACATTCGCAGCATGCTTGGGTAGGTGATATGCCATGGCCGAATACGCAGGCCTAGAGATTCGCATTGGCGGCGACACGACTAAGCTCACGAACGCGCTCAGGGCCTCCACCAAGAGCGCGGCAGAGCTGCAGAGCCGCATCAGGCAGGCAACTCGCGCCATGCAGTTCGACCCGACGAACCTCGGGAACATCGAGACGCGCATCAGGCTCACTGGCGACCGCATGCAGAGCCTGCAGTCTTACGCCCAGATCACCCGTACCGCGATGCAGCAGCTCGGCGACTCTGTGGTGAGGATTGGCGGCGAGGGCAAGAAGGTGAGCGAGGTCGTCAGCGAGACGCAGAACCTCTCGCTCGCGGCGAAGCAGGCTGACGAGCGCTTCAATGGCCTCACTGGCTCGCTTGCTGAGATCTACGAGGCGTGGAACCGCATGGCGCAGCATCAAGGCATTGATATCGCGCAGGACATCCTGGGGATTGACAAGGCCACCGTGCAACGGTTCATGAGCGCGTCCACGAGCATCTCCGAGCTTCGTTCTCAGGTGGAGCTCCTTAACCAAGCCCGCCAAGCCGACATCATGGGCACTCACCCCATAATCACCGACGATCAGCTGCAAACGCTCATCCAGTTCAAGCAGCTCAACTTCCACGACATGTTCAAGCGCGGGTTCGAGCTCGATGACATCATCGCGCAGGCAGAACAGCTCGGTGTCACGATCGAGGAGTCAGCCATCGAGAACGTCCGCAAGCTGCAGGAGGCGTTCAAGAGGGCGCAACAGGACAAGGACGCCTATGGCAAGGCGCTGCAGCTCGACCAGCTCGCCAGTAAGGCCGAGCAAGTAGACTCCGAGATAGTCAGCCTCTCTAACGACATTCGCCGCCTCGACGACGGCATGACCGAGGTCGGGACGAGCCAACCATTCCAGGGGCTTGAGTCGCGCTTGCGCGAGGTGGACGCGAGCCTCGACAGCGTCAACCAAGACCTTGAGCGCACAGAGGCGGCCATGAAGCTCGACCCTGGCAACCTCGACCTCGCCGCGCGCTACTTCAAGGACCTGCAGCAGCAGGCAGACCTCAGCAAGGAGAGGGTGTCAATCCTCACCCACGAGCTGACGCTGCTCAACATGGCTGGGGCCGAGGACGCGGCCAGCGAGCACCAAGACCTCGCGAGGTGGGTGGAGGAATCCGCCGAGGCGGCTCGCAGGGCACGCATCGAGCTGTCCGACGCTCGCGCCGAGACATCGAACCTTACCGACCAGGCAAAGAGGCTCAACCAAGAGCTCGCAAACATGAGGGGCGACTCCGCCATCGTCGCGTTCAGCAATGAGGTGAGCGACTGGCAGCGGGACACCCAGAGGCTTGCGACGGCGATGAAGGCCCTCGAAACGGCAGAGGCCAACGTCACCACGGAGCAGGAGAAGCTGGCAACCGCGCAGCTCAACTTCGACAACGCGCAAGCCGAGGCCAATGAGCTAAAGGAAAGGCTTGAGAGCCTTCGCGCCGAGTACAAGCGTCTCGAAGTCGCATACGAGCAGAGCGACGACTCGGCAGACTTCGCAAGCATGATTGAAGAGCTGAACAGGCTCGGCGCTGAAATACAGGAGGTCGAGACGGCCTACGGCGGCGCGAAGGTAAACGTCCGTGAGTTTGGGCGCCAGCTTGATTGGCAGCGCGATGCCGCAGACCTTGCACGGAAGTCGCTAGAGCAGCAGCGCACCACGGTCAGCGACTTGAAGCAGTCCGTTGACGACCTCTCGAAGACGAAGAACGTGAGGCTGTTCAAGAACCCTGCGGAAGAGATTGAAAGAACCGAGGGGCAGCTCGAAAGCCTTGAATCGGAGCTTGCCGAAGCGACGGCTAGGGAGAACGAGCTAGAAGCTGCCTACAGCGCGGCACAGTCCGAGAATGAGCTGGCAAAGACCGCGAGCAAGGCGCAGGAGGTCAGCGCGAGTCTCGAGGACGCCAAGAACCAGGCGAACGAGGCTCAAAATGCTATCAAGGGCATCGGCGCCGGTCACATCCTCAACCCGTCGACGATCAAGTCCATCGGCATGACCCTGAGCGCTACCGTCACTCCGACACTGTCCGCAATCGGCTACAAGATGGTCGACGCCAGCTCCACCATCGACTCAGCCTATCGCGACATGCGAAAGACGGTGCAGGGCACTGAGGAGGAGTTCGAGGCGCTGCGTCAGTCCGCCATCAGTTTCTCGCAGACCCACGTCACCAGCGCCGACCAGATTCTCCAGATTGAGGCCATCGGCGGCGAGCTGGGCATCGCAACGGAGAACCTTGAGACCTTCGCAGAGGTCATCAGCAACCTCGACGTGGCGACCAACCTTAACACCGAGGACGCGGCGACGGCGCTCGGACACCTTGCGAACATCCTGCACCTCACCGAGGACGACTATGTTGGCTTCTCGGACGCCCTCGTGCGCCTAGGAAATAACGGGGCGTCGACCGAGAGCGAGATCGCCAACATCGCCGAGCGCATCGGCTCGATGGGCAGCATCGTCGGCATGAGCGGCAGCGACATCCTCGCATGGGCGTCTACTATCGCCAGCACGGGACAGAACGCCGAGGCCGCAGGTACGGCCATCTCCAAGACCATGAGCTTCATGGAGACGGCTGTGGCGGCTGCTGGCGGCACGCTCGACACCAGCTTCGAGTCCATCAACGCGGCGGTCGAGGAGGGCGGCGACAAGCTCACCGTCTTCGCGAGCCTCGCCGGCATGACCGCAGACGAGTTTGTCGAGAGCTGGGAGACTGGCGCCGAGGAGATGTCTGCGACGCTGAACGAGCAGCTCGATGGCGCAAAGGGCAGCCTCCAGATGATTGCCGACGTCGCGCACATGAGCGCAGACGAGCTCGCGAAGATGTGGGAGTCAGACCCGACCGAGGCGTTGAAGGCGTTCATCAGCGGTCTCAACGACCTTGAGGGCTCTGGCGGCTCCGCCGACAAGGTTCTCGAGGACCTCGGCATCACGTCCGTGCGCCAGAAGCAGGCCATCGAGGGCCTCATGCAGACGATTGGCGGGCTGGACGACAACCTGCAGATGTCCGAGGACGCATGGAACGGCGTCTCGGACCAGTGGGGGCAGGCCGGAGACGCAGCCAACGAGGCGCAGAAGAAGGCCGAGGGCTTCTCCGGGCAGATACAGATTCTCAAGAACATGTGGCAGAACTTCCTCGCGCAGCTTGGCGAGGGAGCAGTGCCATACATCAAGATGGCGACGGACGCGCTTGGAGAGCTGTCATCGGCCTTCGCGAGCACAAGCGATTCGACGAAGCGGCTCATCGTGGGCTTCGGTGGGTTCGCCGCCATGCTCGGCCCGATGCTGTCTATCGGCGCGACCGCCGCGACCGCAGCCGGAAACGTCCGCAACTGGTCAGAAAAGGTCATCACCGCGAGCGAGCGCGTCAGGCTCGCGTTTGCGGCTGGCGGCGCAGACGCCGTGGCGGCGCTTACCGGCACCATGACCACCATGGACAAGTTCAAGGTCGTGGCGGTGGAGGTGGGCAAGTCACTCGCAACCAGCCTCGGGATAGCGGCCATCACGGCAGCGGCTGTGATCGGCGTGGCTGCGCTTGGTGCCGAGCTGATGAAGCTCTACAACGAGCACCAGACGCACATCAAAGCCACCGAGGGGCTTTCCGAGGCAATTGCCGGCATCGGCAAGTCGGCGGCATACGCGGCGGAGGAGTCCGAGCCGACCATCGCCGCCTTGGCGCGTCTCAAGCAAGAGTCCGACGATTACGAGGAGCGGCTCGCGAACCTCACCGACACCATCAGCCGCTCAAACGAACAGTATGGCGCGTATGCGGGCCAGCTCGACTACTACGCGAGCGTCATCGGAGACCTCGCAGGCAAGTCCGACCGCACCGAGGAGGAGACGAGCAAGCTGTCGGCGGCCTTGGAGGCCGTCAACGAGCAATGCGGCAAGGCCTACACGATTGACGAGTATGGCCGCGTCGTCGACACGCTGACCGGAAAGGTCCAAGAGAACAGCGACGCAATCCTCGCGAACATCGACCTGCGCAAGCAGCAGGCGCTCATCGAGTACTACGAGGACGACTACGCACAGGCCACCCAGCAGTGGGCGGAGGCGCAGGACAGGCTCAACGAGGCACAGGAGAAGTACAACGAGCTCGCGAGCGACGAGGGCAAGCAGGAGTACCTCTCCAAGGTCGAGGAGATGTCCAAGGCCGGGGGAAGGGCCTATGACGAGCAGAAGGCCCTCGAAGCGTACGAGTACGCGCTTGGCCAGGCACGAACGACCATGGAGGGCTACGAGCAGGAGCTCAAAGCCACCGAGGACGCCATGGGCGTCCTCGAGGGCAAGATCAGCGGCGCACGCGAGGCCATGGACGAGGCCAACCGCACCGTCGAGGAAGCGGAGAGGCTGCAGGAGGAGTACGACAAGCGCGTTGCTACCGTCACGGGCGACGTGACCGGCAACATGAGCAAGCTGTCCGCAGCGGTGACCGAGGCTGGCAAGGACGACGAGACGTTCAACAACATCGCCGCCGGGCTTGAGTCAATCCACGTCTACGCCCACGAGCTGGATAACGTGAACATGGCGAACCTCGTCAGCGCGTTCGATGACACGAACGGCTCCATGGAGCAGGTCATCGCGACGCTTGAGGACGCGGGCGTCGCCACCGACACGTGGCACGCAGCGCTCGAACGCGCACCGGAGGCAGCGGAGCACATGGGCTCGCTCACCGCGAAGTCGTTCAACGCCATGTACGAGGCGGCAGGCGGCGACATCTACGCGACGATGGAGCTGATAGCCGGCCTCGACGAGATTCAGGTGGGGGAGAAGACCTTCTTCATCGGTGACGGCGGCACCATCGTCGACGAGCAGGGGCGCGTCTACGACCTCACCAAGGACATCGCCGACATCCCCGACGAGGTAATCACGAGGATGGCTGGTGACGACACCGAGCTGCGCGACAAGCTGCTTGAGGACAAGCGCCAGCTCACCGAGCTTGACGAGATGGTGGCAAGCCCAGTGATCTCCGTCATCGACTACGCCAGCTCGACCATTAGCTCTGTCCTCCAGAACCTTGACGTGCTCGGCAGAAAGAGCGTTAAGGCCACCATCGTCGCGGGGCAGGCGACAGGCGGGATGAACAGCCGCCCCGTCATACCTCGCCACGCGACCGGATACATCGCGACTGGTCCGACGCTCACCAACCAGGGCTGGATAGGCGAGGACGGCATCGAGGCGGTGGCGAACTGGGCCACGGGCGGTGCGGTCGTGCCGCTCACGAACAAGAGGTACATGCTCCCCATCGCCGACGCCATAGCGAGCGGAATCGCCGCGCGTGGCTACGGGAGGGGCGGCGACAACATCACCATCCAGCTGAACTACGAGGCGGGCACGGACGCGAACCAGATGGTGCGCGAGCTGGCCCGAGGGATACAGATGCACAAGGCAACGAGAGGCAGGTGGTAGGGCATGGCCGACGAGGTCGCTATCTCCGGGAAGCCTTACGAGAAGGTGGCGAACCTCACGGCCCCCACCGTCACCGTCGACAACGCGCGAAGCTCGATGACGGTCAAGGCGTCGTGGAAGAACCCGTCGAACCTCACCGCCAAGACGAACCCGCGCCGCGCCGAGATGTTCTCGTCGTGGTTCGGCATGTACGCCTCCACGCCGCAGCTCGCGCAGACGGCGAACCTGCGGAAGTTCGGAGGCGACGGCCACTACGGCTCCGTCCCGACCACCGGCGCGAACATCACCTCGTCGGAGTACGCCTTCGACATGGGGCGGTTCTACCCGTTCTCCGCTGGCGGCCCGAAGGTCGGGTCGCTGTACGTGGTCGTGGACCCCGTCAACTCGGCCGGTTCCGCCGAGTGGGCCAACAAGACGTACGCCGCCATCAGCATGCTCGCGCCGGCGAGGCCGACCGTCTCCGCGCCGGAGTTCGACGACTCAAACGGCGAGGTGTCGTGCACGGTCAAGAGCACGTCCGACGACGGCACGAGGCACTGGCACAGCACGGTCATCCGGCGCGACTGCTTCGACTCGCAGACCGGGAACACCGCCACCGCGACCTACACGACCTCGTCAACCTCGTACGACGTGCCGAGCGTCGACGTGGCGGGCGTGGACACGATACAGGGCAGCAGGTACTGGCGCTACAGCCTTACCGCCACGGCACGAGGCCTCGCCGGCGACAGCGATGCCGCGACGACGAGCCTCTACATCGCGCAGCCGAAGGTGCCCACCATCACCTCGTGCTCGGTGGCAGGCACCAAGGCCAACTCCAAGGTCTCCGTCTCGCTCAGGACCAACGCCACCAAGGAGCACCCCGTCACCGGCATGCGGCTGCAGGTGCTGCGCTCATCGCCGTACACCACGGCGGCGCAGGCGGTGGCCGACCTGCAGGGCGTCGGCTGGGAGGACATGGACGTCGTGGACGACGGCCAGTGCACGTGCCTCGTGACCGAGGTCTCCGAGGTGAGGCCTGACGCCGACACGCACACGTGGGTTCGCGTCAAGGTGTGGGATCTCTCGGAGACGAGGGGCCACCTCCACAACTGGTCGGCACCCGTGCAGTTGACGAAGCTGGAGACGAAGTCCCCGACCGCCGCGAACGACAAGTGCGGCGTCATCCTCATCACGCCATCCAAGTCCGGCGTCGCGGCCACCGTGCAGGTCGGCTTCAACGAGGACGGCACGAACACGGGCACGGAGCTGTCGTGGTCGACCGCCAAGGGCGCGTGGTCTTCCTCGAACGCGAGCCTGTCGACCGCGCAGTACACGCAGGCACGCTCGGCGGGCACGGGCAGCTGGCAGTACAGGGTCACCCTCTCGCTCACCGGGCTCGACCAGGGCACCACCTACTACCTGCGGGCACGGCGCTACCTGACGGTAGGCAGTGACACGACCTACTCTCCGTACTCGACCGTCGCCTCCTTCACGACGGAGTCGGCGGTCGGCGACACGTGCAGGATAACGACGATCACCCCATCGAAGACAGGAACCTCCGCTGTGGTCGCCCTGTCATGGACGAGCGGCGACGGCAACACGGGAACGGAGATTAGCTGGGCCACGACGAAGTCCGCGTGGAACTCGAGCGGCGGCGTCTCGACCGGAACGACGACAGCCTCCACCTACACCATCAACGAGCTGACGTCCGGCACGACCTACTACGTCCGCGCGAGGCGCTACAAGGAGGCGGGCAGCAGCACCACCTACGGCAAGTACTCCGACCTCGCGTCCTTCACCACTGAGTCGGCCACCGACGACAAGTGCGGCATCGTGTCGACGACCACCTCGTCAGGCGGCACGAGCGCGACCGTCGTCATCGGCTTCACCGAGGACAACGCGAACACCGGCACGGAGCTGACGTGGTCGACGTACAGAAACGCATGGAACTCGACGACCCCGCCAGATTCCTTCACCTTCACGTGGAAGGACTCGACGAGGAAGTCGACGGCGTGGGGCGGCACCACCACCGTCTACATGAACGACCTCGAGACGGACACCACCTACTACCTGCGGGCACGGCGCTACCTCGAGGCCGGCGGCAACACCACGAGGACGCCGTGGTCCAAGCTCGGCTCGTTCCACACGCCCGCGATCCCCGAGGACACCGCCGCGAACGACACCTGCGGCATCGTGAGCGCGACGCCGTCTGCTGACGGCACCTACGCAACCGTGGTCGTGGGCTTCAGCGAGGACAACGTCAACACGGGCACCCAGCTCGCGTGGTCCACCGACCGCAGGGCGTGGAACTCGACGCAGCCGCCCGACACCTTCGACGCCACGTGGAGGGACTCGACGAGGAAGTCGACGGACTGGGACCGCACGGCGACCATCTACCTCAAGTCGCTAGAACCGAACGAGACGTACTACCTACGGGCCCGCCGCTACCTTGAGGGCAACCAGAGGACGTACACCCCGTGGTCGGCGATACAGTCGATGGAGACGTCGATTGACGAGGCCAAGGCGGCGACCATCGCCATCGTGTCCGCAACGTCGGGCGAGGACGGCCTCTCCGCCGACCTCGTCATCGGCTGGTCAGAGGACGCCGAGGGCACCGGCACCGAGGTGACGTGGAGCGACCGCGAGGACGCGTGGGAGTCCACCGACCAGCCCGAGAGCTTCCAGGCCACGTGGTCGGACGCGAAGCGCAAGTCGAGCGCATGGAAGAAGACGCAGACGGTGCACGTCGAGAACCTCGAGCAGGGCACCAAGTACTGGTTCCGCGCGCGACGCTACAGCAGCGGCAACGGCGAGACGTACTCCCCGTGGTCGAACGCCGCCACGGTCATCCCGGCGGTCGAGCCGACGTCGGTCACGCTCACCGCGCCGGCGTTCGTCGAGCGCGGCAGGGCCGTCGACCTCTCGTGGACCTACGGCGGCGGCTCGGAGCAGACCGCGTGGCGCGTGATGCACGTCGGCGTCACCGTCGCTTCCGGCGACGACCCCGTCACGGGATGCGTCGTGGCCGCGACGAGGTTCGCCCAGCTGACGGGTGGCGCGAGCTCGTACGCGCTGACCGTGGAGGTGTCTACGGGCGGCGACTTCGTGGCCTCTGCCCCCGTCACGGTGGGCATCGCCGACAGGCCGACGCTCGCCGTCTCAGACGTCGAGGTCACCGCGCAGCCCGTGGCGCTCGCGCTCACGTGCTCGACCAACGACGCCAGCGTGGCCATCGTCATGACGGCGGCGGGTGCCACGGGCGACACGCCCTCGGGAACGAGGACGCAGGCGCTCGGCGACACCGTGTGGTCTGCCGTCACGACGCCCGTGTGGACAGGCAGCGGCCCGTACACGGCCACCGTCATCGCGCCAACCGACCTCGACCTGTGGGACGGCGCAAGGTACCTCGTGGAGGCGGTCGCGACCGACCGGAGGACGGGCCTCTCGTCCGACGCCGCCATGGGCGTGGTCACCGTGTCGTGGACGCACTCGGCCATCGCGACCGAGGATGCGACCGTGACGCCGGCCGACGTGACCGACGAGCTCGGGCGCAGGTCGCTCAGGTGCTCGGTCACGCCCGTCGCGCCGGATGGCGCGTCGTCGACCGACGTGTGCGACGTGTACCGCGTCACATCGGACGGCGCGGACCTCGTGGCCCCCGGCATCCCGTTCGGCACGACCGTCGTGGACGAGTACGCGACGCTCGGCCACGCCTCCTACCGCGTGTGCACCCGCACGGCGGACGGCGACCTCGACTGGCTCGACTTCGCCTACGACCTCGCGTGCGGGTCCATTCTGCGCGTCGACTGGGACGGCGGCTACGTCGAGCTGCCCTACAACGTCTCCGTCTCCGACTCCTACCAGAAGGACTTCGAGGCGGTCAAGGACCTCACCGGCGAGGTGGAGGGCTACTGGAACAGCGGCGCGACGCACAGGCAGTCTCTGTCCACCGACGTGATAAAGATACGCTCGGCCAGCGCGCTGTCATCGCTGAGGAAGCTGGCCCACTACGCCGGCCCCACGTTCGTGAGGACGCCGGACGGGTGCGCCTACCAGGCGAACGTCGACGTGTCGGGCATCGACTCGTCGCACGGCAGCGCGGCGGTGTCCGTCGCGCTCGACGCCACCGAGGTCGCGCTCACCAGCGAGTTCATGGTCAGGATGGAGGGCGACTGATGCTCGACTGGTCGAAGGGCTACTCCTGCGAGTGGCACCTCTACGAGGTCAACCGCGAGACGTGGGCGGACGGCGACGAGATCCCCGGCGTCCGCTCCGCCAGCGTCGAGCGGGACGCGACCGGCGAGGAGCCGCTCGTCGACTCCGGAACCATCGACATCGACATGCCCATCGGCACCGACTGGGTCGAGCGCTACGTGCGGATCGCGATGGTGGCGCGGCAGGGCAGCGACCTGCAGCGCGTGGACGTGGCGACGATGCTCGCCCCGAGGAACGGCGGCACCTACGACCGGGGCACGGACTCCGCGAGCCTCTCGTGCGTGTCGGTGCTCTGGCCCGCCTCCAAGACGATGATGATGCCCGGCGACTTCGCACCCAAGGGCTGTGACGGGGCGGAGTGGGCGGCGCGGATACTCGCGTCGGCCATCAACGCCCCCGTGTCGCACTCGGGCTCCTTCACGCTCGATGAGCACTACGTGTTCGACCTCGGCACGTCGGCGCTCTCGGCGGCGTGGACGCTGGTGAACGCGGGCGGCTTCACGATCATGACGAACGGCAGGGGAGAGGTCAGCGTCAGGCCGAAGCCGACGACGGCTGACCTACGCCTCGACACGGCGAGCGCGAAGCTGCTGCTCCCGTCGATAGCGCACGAGCTCGACTGGTCGAGCGTGCCGAACCGCTACATGGCGATGGAGGACGAGGTGTTCGCGCAGGCCGTCAACGACGACCCCGACAGCCCGACCTCCACCGCGACGCGCGGCTACGTCCGCGACCCCGACGACGGCATCGACGACGCCCCGACGAGGGTCGACGGCGAGTCGCTCAGGGGCTACTGCGAGCGCAGGCTGGAGGAGCTGTCCATGCTCCCCGACACGCGAACCTACACGCGCAAGTGGTGGCCAGGCGTGCACCCCGGCTCTCTGGTCGTGGGCACGCTCTCGTCCGTCGGGATAGAGGGCGAGATGAGGGTTGAGCGCCAGTCACTGCAGTGCGGTGCCGGCCTGTTCGTCGAGGAGAGGGCTTCCAAGGAGGTATACGCATGGCGCAGGAGCTGACCCCGTCGGTGGCGTGGGGCTTCGTCGACGCGCTCGACTACGGCCCAGCCTCGAAGGTGTCGCAGGACGCCATCGCCACCGTCTCGCGTAGGGACGCGGACGGCGTCGTGTGGGTGACCTTCGACGGCTCCACGGCTGACACGCCCGTCTCCACGGTGCTGCAGGCCGTGAGCGTGGGCGAGCGGTGCCGCGTCTCCATCCACGGCGGGCGCGTCACCATCATCGGCAACAGCACGTCCCCCGGCGTCAACGCCAGTACGGTCGACGAGGCCATCATGCCGACGAGGCGCGTCGCTGACGTGTCCATCTCGCTCGCGCGGGAGGCTAAACTCGCGGCGAACAGCGCCGTGTCGGACGCCGGGATAGCGAAGTCGGCGGCAGAGTCCGCCACAAGGGACGCGGCGACGGCCAAGGATGCCGCAGAGAGCGCCGTGCAGGACGCGAGGGTGGCACACGTCGCGGCAGACGAGGCCAAGACCGACGCAACCAGCGCGAGGATATCGGCCACCGACGCCAAGGCGAGCGCGGAGCGAGCCAACACGGCTGCGAACGACGCCCTGACGCAGCTCTCCGTCGTGGAGGACGTCGCCGGCACGCTCAGCTGGATATCGGAGCACGGCACGTTCACGCCCACCACGGACGCCAGCGTGCAGGAGGGCACCGTCTACTTCTCGCACGACGGCACCGACTACGTGCCTGTCGTGCCCCAGGGCGACGAGGACCCGAGCGCCGAGGGCTGGTACGTGCTCGACGTCACCGAGTCGCAGGCTGACTACGTCATGAGCCACCTGGCCGTGACCGCGTCGGGCCTGTGGGTGCTTCCGGGCGGCATCGGCAGCGCCGCCACGCCCGACCTCGCGGACGGCTACAAGATGCTGCTCGCGAATGACGGCGCGTACGTGTACGACGGCACCGGGCACATCGTGACAAAGATGGGCGAGTCGATAGAGCTCGACAGCGAGAGGCCACAGCACATCGGCGGCGAGGACGCCTACATCCTGTACTACGACTCCGACGACGACGGCATGCCCGACTCGATAGTGATCGGCGGCGAGAGGGTCTCCATCGGAGGCCGCACGCTGACCGACATGTTCGACGACATATCGCAGGCCAACGCGGGCGTCGAGTCCGCAGTTGAGGACATCCAGAGCCTGTTCGAGGCCCTTGATGGCAAGGCGGACGGCACCTCGCTCGCCGACCTCGCGACGAGCCTCTCCGACTACAAGACCAACAACGACGCCGCGTGGGCCGAAGCCCACGACTCGTTCGTGACCAACGCGACGCTCGGCGGGTACGTCAAGAGCGCCGACTACAAGACGGAGATAGTAAGGCTGGACAGCGAGATAGCCGCCGGCGTCAAGAAGTCTGAGGTGTGGACTGACGGCGAGGGCGAGGGCGTCGGCGAGTGGGCGTGGGAGACCGCCATAAGGCTCACCGAGAACAGAATCCAGACGAACGTGTCCGAGACCTACGCCACCAAGGCCGACACGGAGCAGGCGGGGACGCTGGCGGGCACCATCGTGACTGCGGACGACGCGCTCTCAGCGCCTCCGCGCAGCATCACCGCCTACGGCACCTCCACGCAGGACGGCACGCCCACGCCGGAAGCGCCCGTGGCGATAGAGAGCGTCGACGAGCTGGCGCTGTGGGTGGCTGGTAGGAACCTGCTGCCGTACACCGCAGGAGCCACGGACGCGCGCAACGGCGTCACGCTCACGGTGCAGGAGGACGGCGGCATCCGCGTCACGGGCACCTGCACGGCCAACGTGGCGCTCGTGATGCCCACGTTCGGCCCCATTGAGGCAAGCGGCACGTTCTCATACACGAAGGAGGGGACGGCTGACGCCTTCGTCCTATCGCTTCGCATCGCGGGAACATCGACCTACGCAGACCTCAACCAGTCGCTTACGAGTGTTGCCGTGGACGGCACGTTTGACCGCCTTCACTTCTACGCACGGGAGGGCAACACCTACGACTGCATCATCTACCCCCAGATTGAACTCGGCTCAACCGCCACGGCGTACCAGCCTTACGTGGGGACGGTCACCCCCATCGACCTACAGGGCCACCAGCTCCGCAGCCTGCCGGACGGCACGCGCGACGAGCTGACGGTGGACGCGCGGGGCAACGTGACGCTCACGCTGAGGGTCGGCGTGACCACGACCGCAACCACGGACGGCATCGTCGCCACCGTGGGCACGGACGCCATGAGCACGACCGGCGACCTGAGCGACGGCGCTACGGTCATCTACGGGCTCGCCACGCCGCAGACCATAGGCCTCGGCACCGTGGAGATGCCCACGCTCCCAGCGCCGGAGTTCACGGCATGGGCGGTGGACGCGACGGACCTCAGGCTCGAGTACTGGCGCACGGCGGGCGAGCTCGCGTACGAGGCCTCGTCCGACATCATCGGCCTCTCGTCCACGGTGACCCAGCAGGCTGGCAGCATCACGTCCCTCATCGAGTCAACCGAGGCGCTCTCGACCATGGTACGGCAGTACGGAGAGGGAGTGCTCGTCGGCAGGGTCGGCCAAGGCGTCGGTGCCCTCGTGAGCGCGGACGGCTCGTTCGACGTCGTGCCCGTCGAGTGGGACGGCTCGACGCCCACCGTAGGCACCCCGATAACGACCATCGGCGCTGACGTCTCGCGGTTCGGCGAGGCGGCAGGGTTCCACATCGCCATCGAGACCGTTGACGAGGGCAAGCCGAGCGAGTACCGCAGGCTCGCCTTCTACGACACGTCGGGCGACGACGGCACCTCCGCGCTGGTCGCGTTCATGACCGGCGGCATGCTCTACGTGAAGAACTCCATGGTGCTGAGCACCATGCGCATCGGCGACGACGACCCGACCACCGAGGGCGAAGACGGCTGGGAGTGGATATACCAGCCCGACAAGAACCTCACCCTGAAATGGAGGGGATAGCGCATGGCCACTGTCTATGGCTCCTACATCAGCAGCGCGTTCCGGTCACGCGCCGACGTCACGACGTCGACGAGCAACACGCAGGTGACCATCTCGGTGACCGGCTACTGCCAGATGGCGGACTACTACCACGACTCCGGCGAGAACTTCTTCCGCAAGATCGTGATAGGCTCCGACACGCCGAACACCTACGTCACCGCCTCGACCGCCTACTTCTCGGACGGCGGCACCTACGGCGTCGGCAGCTCGTCGCGCACGTACAACAGGACGCATGCGGCCCAGAGCATCGAGGTCGGCGTCGCCATCCACAACGACGGCGTGTACACCGGCTGGTCGACGGCTGACTCGTACGCAAGGACGACCGTCACCGTCCCGGCCAAGCCCAGCTACGCGGTCAGCTTCAACGCCAACGGAGGCTCGGGAGCGCCCTCGGGCCAGACCAAGTGGTACGGCGAGGCGCTCACCCTCAGCTCGACCAAGCCCACCCGCACGGGGTACACGTTCAAGAACTGGAACACGAAGAGCGACGGGAGCGGCACGTCATACAGCGCTGGCGGCACGGTGGCAGCGGCGACGAACCAGGCCCTCACGCTCTACGCCCAGTGGACTGCCGTCACCTACTCCGTGGCCTATGCGGCAAACGGCGGAAGCTCGACGCCCGACTCGCAGACGAAGACCTACGGCGTCGCGCTCACGCTGCACGGTGCCATCTCGCACGCGAACGCCACGGCCACCTACACGGTGAGCTACAGAGCCAACTACACGGGCGGCACCAACCCCTCCAGCGGCACCGCGACCAAGACCACCAAGTACGAGTTCAACGGCTGGAAGGCGACCAACGGCACCGTGTACGCCGCAAGCGGCTCCTACACCAAGGACGCGGCCACCACCATGACCGCCCAGTGGACGAGCGACGCGACGACCACGAGCGTCACGCTGCCGAAGCCCACCCGCACCGGGTACACCTTCGGCGGCTGGTACAAGGAGGCAGCCTGCACCAACAAGGTGGGCAACGGCGGCGCGAGCTACACGCCCACCGCCGACGCGATCCTCTACGCAAAGTGGACGGCCAACACGTACACGGTCGCCTTCAAAGCGAACGGAGGCTCGGGAGCGCCTAGCTCTCAGACCAAGACACACGGTGTCGACCTCACGCTCAGCAGCGCGAAGCCGACGCGCACCAACTACACCTTCAAGAGCTGGAACACCAAGAGCGACGGCAGCGGCACGTCGTACGCCTCGGGCGGCAAGTACAAGGCCAACGCCGCCGCGACGCTCTACGCCCAGTGGGCGCAGAACACGTGGACCGTGACCTACGCCGCGAACGGCGGCAGCTCCACGCCGAAGTCGCAGACCAAGGTGGCGGGCACGGCCCTCACGCTGCGTGCCGCGATCACCCACGCGAGCAGCAGCTCGACCATCACGACCACGCTCAACGCCAACGGCGGCAGCGCAACCGGGGCGTCGGGCAACAAGCTGACGTCCACCAAGACCACCTCGTACGCGTTCACGAAGTGGAAGGCCACGAACGGGACCCTGTACGACGCGGGCGGGTCGTACACGACGGACGCGGCCACCACCATGACCGCGCAGTGGAGCTCGTCGAACAGCTACACGGCCATCACGCTGCCGACGCCCACACGCACCGGCTACACCTTCAACGGCTGGTACACGGCGGCCTCGGGCGGCAGCAAGGCGGGCAACGCCGGCGCGAGCCACAAGCCGACCGCCGACGCGACGCTCTACGCCCACTGGACCATCATCACGCACACGGTGACGCTTGACCCGCAGGGCGGCAGCGTCTCGCCGGCGTCCCTCACGAAGACCTACGGCACCGCGCTCACGCTGCCGACCCCGACTCGCACGGGGTGCACGTTCCTCGGGTGGAACACGGCTGCGGCGGGCACCGGGACGCACTACGGGACGGGCAGCGGCGGCTACACGTACGACGCAGGCGACCGGAAGCTCTACGCTCAGTGGATAGGCGTCAGCGTGTCATCGTTCTCTGTGCGCCGCTCAGACAGCGACGGCAAGGCGGTGGACGACGGGACCTACGCGAGGGCTACGGCCAACTGGTCTGCGGTGTGCACCGGCACCAGCGGCGTGACCAGGACGCTCGCCATCAAGTACCTGTCTGGTTCGACCGAGACCACGGCAGGCACCACCAGCACGACTGGCTCATACGGCATAACCGTGGGCAGCGGGTCGACGTTCGCCGCAGACGCCTCATATAGGTTCACCGCGACGGCCACCGTCACGTGGACGTACAACGACACCAGCCGCAGCGTCAGCGCCACGCGCGTGGCGACCATCCCCAAGGTGTTCCGCCTGCTCGACGCGCTCGCGGGCGGCACGGGACTTGCCATCGGAGCCATCGCCACGCTAGCCAACACCTTCGAGGTGGCGCTGACGACCATCTTCAACAACGTGTCGGTCAACATCAAGTCGTCCAACATCGACCGAGACGGCGGGACGCCGACCGAGAACCAGTTCGGCAGGGTGTTTGCCCTGACCGACGTGGATGGCAACGCCATCGGCGCGATGGACTCTTACCGGCTCACATCGGGAGAGTCCGGCATCCGGCTCATCGGCTACGCTGGACCGAACGGGGCGTCCGTCTTCAACACGTTCCTCGTCGGAAAGAAGGCAGACGGCACGAACCTGTACCACGTTAACGACCCAGCCGCATTCCGCGAGGCCATCAACGCCGTCGGTGCAGCCAATCAGGCGTCTCAGAACGCGATGCTTATCAGCCTCGGCGGCGCAACGCAGCTCTGGGCGCTTAGGACAAACGTCATCAACTCGAACAACACGGCCTACCACAACCACAACACCGGCCTCAGCATGAGCAACACCGGTGCCTTTCTCTACGACTTCACGGCCCAAGGCACCATCTGGTCGGCTTACACCACGAAGAACCCGCAGCCAGCAGACGCATGGGACGTGAGCAAGTCCACGACTGTCTCGCAGGTCATCACAGCGGAGAGCGGGCGCACCGTCTCGTCCGTCACCTACGCCGAGTGGGGCAAGGTGGCGATGCTCAGCGTCTCCATCAGCGGGTGGGCGGCAAGCACGGGGTCGCAGACGGGCGGCACCGTCGTGAGCGGCAAGCGCCCTGTCTACAACGTCTACGCGACCGACGTAAGCACCAGCTACGCGGTGTATGCGCAGCTCACCACGGCAGGAGCGCTCACGGTCTACTGGGGCACCGCGCCTAGCACTACCGGCACCTACACCGTCCGGTTCATCTACATCCTCGCGTAGGGGAGGTGAGACGGATGGACAACGCACTCACCGGCTTCCTTGGGTGGGCTGCACCGATAGCGTCGACGGTCATCGTCACGGCCCTGACGGCGCAGATAAAGGCGCGGCAGGACGCGGCTGAGCGCAAGCGCGACGAGGCGCAGGCGGAGACGGAGGCCAAGCGCAGGGCCGAGGCCGAGTGGCGCGAGCGCGTGGAGGGCAGCGTGGCCGGCATAGACGCCAAGCTCGACGCGCTCAACGAGGCCACGCAGACCACGATGCGCACCACGCTGCTGCACTACATCGAGAAGTACCTGACGCGCGGCTGGGTCACGCCCGAGGAGCGGGCCAGCCTGATGGACATGCACCGGAAGTACGCGGCGCTCAACGCCAACGGCTTCATCGACGGCTACATGGCCCGGGTGGCGGAGCTGCCCGACAGAGAGATCTAAGGAGGACACAATGGAGTACTTCTTGCCAGACCGAGTTTATGACGCGGCTAAATGGCTGGGCCTCATCGCCTGCCCGGCCATCGCCACCTTCGTCGGCGTGGTCGGCCCCGTCTGGGGCATGCCGCACGTCGACGCGGCGGTGACTACCATCAACGCCGTGGGCCTGCTCATCGGCGCGCTCATCGGAGCCAGCGCGGTCACGGCGAAGGAGGCGTGAGATGGACGAGCAGAAGCCTCCCATGATTGACGCCGAGACGGTCGAGGCGATTCGTCGCATGGCCGAGGCCGCGAAGGAGGCCGAGAAGAATGGCGACCGCTAGCGACCTTCTGCGCGTGGCCCGCGCCGAGGTCGGCTCCACGAGCGGGCGCAAGTACTGGGACGCCTACTGGCGCGGCTCGTGGAGCTACGTGGACGGCGACACCACGCCCTACTGCGCGTGCTTCGTCTCGTGGTGCCTCAAGCAGGCGGGCGTGACGGCCCCGCACTTCCCGAGCGCCGTGGCGTTCGACTGGGCCGACGTGGGCGGGCGCGGCATCCCGCCTCAGAACCTCGAGGCGGGCGACCTCGTCGCGTTCGACTGGGACGGGGACGGCGTCGGTGACCACGTCGGAATCATCGAGGCCGCCCACGGTGGCGGCGTGTACACCACCATCGAGGGCAACACCAGCGGCGGCGTCGTGGCAAGGAAGACGCGCTACGCGTCGCAGATAGTGTGCGGAATCGCACCGTACTACAACGAGGAGGACATCGTGACCGACAAGGACAAGCGCGAGATCGCACAGATGGCAGCTGACATGGTCATGGCCAAGCTGAGCGCCAAGAACTCCAACGGCGTGCCGAAGGTGGCCGAGCTGGTGCTCGGGGCCAAGAACAAGAACCTGGAGACCGTGGACTTCTACCAGATCGTCCGCGACATCCGCAACGCCCTCGGCATTCATGACGGCCAGAAGGTCACCAAGACCACCGCGACCAACGTGGGCTGGGACAAGTCGGTCGTGAGGCGCATCGCCGAGAAGCTCGGCGTCAAGTAGGCCCGCATGGGCAGGGACGCCAAGGCCATCATCCTCGCGATCGTGGCGACCTACGCGGGCTTCGCCGCCGTCACGTGGCTCGTCATGCGGCTGATGCCGCTCATCGTGTAAGGACACGCGCCCCTCACCGCTTCGGCGGTGGGGGGCGTTTTTTTGTGTCCCAAGCGCGTCCCAAACGTGGCGAAACGTGGCATCAGGCGGCACGCGGCGCATGCAAAAGCGCAGCTAGGGCATGTTGTGGCACGTGACGGCACAGGCTAAAATGATGCAGCAGATGATGCGCAACCTGCAAAGGCGCAGGTAGATGGCCTAGTCTGCCGCGCTCCCGTCCCAATTAGGCCCATCGAGCCACGACCACCCGGCGTCGAACGGGTGCTCGCGGTAGGCGTCGGCCACCGCCGCTGCGAACAGCTCGGCCTGCGGGCGGTCGTAGTGGGCGCCCGTGACGCCCTCCCCGCGATGGCCCATAAGGGCTTCGACGTAATACGGGGGCATGCCCAGCGACCACCGGCAGTTGGTCTGCCAAGAGTTGCGCAGGTTCTGGAAGATGTGGCGCTGCGGCTCGGGCAGCAGCGGCAGCACGTCCAGCCGCCACGCGCGGTTCACCCTGTCGCGGCTCACCCACAGGCCCGCGCCGTCGTGCGTGAGCGGCCAGTCGGGCGGCAGCTGCGACGCGGCGCGCCCGAGGGCCAGCGCGGCCCTGCCCGGCACCACGACCGTGCGCCTGCTCTGCTCGGTCT
>Ga0326511_10001100_pt1 | contig 22837 bp, 28 predicted proteins | sample 0_2496_0518_D_FD_203701 | JGI IMG/M metagenome (GOLD analysis project Ga0326511, IMG submission 203701) | Bovine rumen microbial communities from UC Davis, California, United States - 0_2496_0518 | ecosystem: Host-associated > Mammals > Digestive system > Stomach > Rumen | place: USA...
AGCCGCCGGAGCAGCACCCAGTGTTTCCTTCGAGGCTGCAGAGGGCGAGGCCCTGAATATCACCGGCAAGGAGAATAACCCGATGGTGGCCCAACTGGTGGAAGCCATCGAGAATCAAGAATAGGAGGTGATATTATGAAAGTGAAGATCGCAGTAGCATGTAAGTATTTCGTAAAGAAGGAGGTTGACCTTCCTGATGACGTTGTAGGCAAGTTAGAAGAGCGGATGAAAGGTACTGGCCGTATCGGCTCAGACGGTGAACTGGCAGAACATCTGGGAGAGGTCATCCAAGAGGCCGATGCCGACGATTGGGAGTATGAAGTGATGAACATTGAGAAAGTGGAGGGCTGAGTATGACCGACGAGAACTGTGGATATCATCATGAGGGATACTGTCTGAAAGGACTGCCCGGTACTCCCTGTGAGGTGGCAGGGTGTGTGGCACACAGCCCATCAGGAATATATACACGAAATTTAGGAATTAGGTGAACAGTGCTGACAACGCTCAAAGCAATGTTTAAATGTTAAATTACTCGAATAGCTTGTATATATCATATATATTATGTATATTTGCACCAAAATTCGGAGAATTATGGAACCAACAGTAAGAATATCGACAAAGCAGACCATGCACCGTAAGGTCATTGACATCAAGCCAGACACATTTCGTGGACTGTCGGTCATAGCTGCCAGTCGTGGCATTAACCTGAAAAAGTTTATTGAGAGCAGCCTTGATGAGATTGTCGAGTCATACGATGACGCAGCTGTATATAGGTATCTACAGCAGACGGATCCTGAAGGCATGGAAATGCTCAGTGATGAAGAACAAACAGCCTTTGAAAAGAAATATGGACTGTAAATCATGAAAATCAAGATTTCAAGGAGCTTTTCAAAGGCAATTGACCGGCTATCGGGCAAACAACTCAACAGTGTGCTTGATGTCATCAAGGAAGTTAAAGCAGCACAAGGCATTGAAGATATCACTGACTGCAGCCGTCTTGTAGGCTATCATTCGGTATATCGCATTCGCATCGGTGGTTATCGCGCATTTTTCACGTTTCACATAGAGATTGTCGATGATGTAGTGAATTTCAGATACCTCGTGTCGAGGGGCCAGGCATACACAAAGAAAGTAGAGACTGAATTGAAGCGCCTGGACGACTAAGATTTGCATAATGGTATACCGCCCAGATCCAGTGTAGGTGAAGGCGTTAAAAGGGTTTCGAGTTGCAAACGGAAACGGCAACCACGATTTGGAGGCGCAAGCCTCGCTGATTAGCAGCATTCCACGGAGGGTAAGGCCTCCTGTTTCCACAATTTTTTAAGGGAGTGCCTTCACAGGTGGCGGCTCACTCTCTAAAGGAAACATGCCCTTACTGGCCGACCGAGGGCGCAATACTCGAAACGCATTATGAAAAAGAGTTTCTTAAGTTTAATGATGGTAGCCCTGATGGGCTGCATGTGTACCACATTCATTGCCTGCGGCGGTGATGATGATGATGACCTGCCAGGACAGGAAGTACCAGGTACTGTTACGTACTACGAACCCTGCTTTGACTGGGGTTCCAACACCGACCATGTGAAAGCCTACATGTCCGGCTGGGATCTTGTTGAAACCAGCAACGACTATGCCCAGATGTATAGCAATGGCAGGAATACTACGACTGTCACCTACGCATTTCTTGGTCGTAACCAAGGGTTGTCAATGGTTACTGTCACCTACATCACATCCAATGAGCAGTACATCATCTCAGAGATCCAGCAGCGGTACGGCATGGCGCTGACGAAAGATGAAGCGAGTAGCAAAAAGGGTGATACGGTATACTCTGGTACCGGCACGATTGGCGGTAGAACCATCGCCGTATTACTGCATAGTACCGGTGCCACCGTTACTGTGATTTATGGAATCCCTGACTGATACCGTTATGAGCAAGGAACTGTCATATTATCGACTGTACCTGAAGAAGTACCTGGTCGATACCGATGACCCCCGGAAGAATGTCGATGACTTCATCGACTCCCGTGCAGAACTGGCCGAACGGGAATATGAGGAACGTCGGCGTGACGGTCTGACAGTTGATCAAGCCCAGGAATGTGCCATCGCGGTATTGATGGACGGTGTGGAATGATACAATATGAGCTGCTACTATACTACAATGGTGGCGGCTCTTTTTATAGATGGCAGTCTATAAAATATAGGATACTATCTATAATTCCATCAGCCATGTATAATGGACTGCGCCCTAAAATATAGATAAACGTCTATAATTATAGACATTCGTCTATATTTTTATGTGTCAGAATTTTTTTATTTCGCCCGAAAAATGGAGGTATAACTATACCAACAAGTCGTGAAATTGTTAATATAAGACTTTTTATTTTTCAAGACCATCTGTGTCGAAGATACAAGGTATCTTTGTGCCGTTGTTGTTTCAGCGACAGTTGCTGGAGTTGAAGTTCAGACCCTCTCACGAGCTGGGAGGGTTTCAATAAGTAGAAAATAATAATTATGAATATGGATATTAAAATTGCACTGGAGGTAATCAGCTACCTAAACACAGAATTTGATTCTCATGATTTTATCCGGAAGCTGCTGGAGAAGCATCCGGAGGTGTATGGTCGGTATCTTGTTAAACATGGCGACAACGGTGGCAGTGTAGCTACTGCCGACGGCGAAATTGCCAAGTTCCTTGCCAGACATGATAACGAACATGATAACGCTCTTCACATTATCAGAATTGGTAATGGTCGCTCTCGTGATATTCTTGATAATATTTCTGATAACGCCAAATGGCATAAATAATTTGAATTATGAAGAAACAACTTTTACTTTTTGTGTTAATACTGCTGCCGATGGTGGCAAATGCTACTGTTACGATTTGGAAGAACGGGGTTTATTACAAATTAATAGATAAAGGGAAAACTGCTGAAGTAATACAAGTACCCAATCCAAACAGAGGTGAATACACTGGCAGCGTGGTAATTTCTTCTACTGTGACTTTTGAGGATGTTACTTACAATGTGACGAGCATCGGAAGGGCGGCGTTCCAGGAATGCTCCGGCCTGACCTCCGTCACCATCCCGAACAGTGTGACGAGCATTGGAGATCGTGCGTTCGCTTACTGCATTAGTCTTACTTCTATCACCATCCCCAACAGCGTGACATCCATCCGCGAACAAACTTTCCAGGGTTGCAAAGGTCTTACCTCCGTCACTATTGGGAACGGTGTGACGAGCATCGAAAGCGAGGCGTTCTATGATTGCTATAAACTTACCTCCATCACCATCCCCAACGGTGTGACGAGCATTGGAGATCAGGCGTTCTGGGGTTGCAAAGATCTTACCTCCGTCACTATTGGGAACGGTGTGACGAGCATTGGATATGGTGCGTTCTATGCCTGCTATGATCTTACCTCCATCACCATAGGCAGTGGTGTGACGAGCATTGGAGATCAGGCGTTCTATAATTGCTATGTTCTTACCGATCTTTATTGTTATGCAGAAAAGGTTCCAACTTCAAGATCATTGTCAGAGCTTTTTGGGGGCACTCCAGTTTACACTGCCACGCTGCACGTGCCTGCCGCCTCAATCGATGCTTATAAGGCTGCTGACCAGTGGAAAAAGTTCGGCAAGATCGTTGCCCTCACCCCTGAAGCAGTGAGCGTGAAGTCTATCACAGCCGCAGAAAATCCCTCCGACCGCAAGTTCATGGAGAACGGACGTCTTATCATCCAGAAGAACGGACGGCGCTACAACGTTGCCGGACAGATGGTGAAGGAAAAGTAACCCTCCCCACCCATCCTGACGGAGATAAACACTACAAAATGCCCCTTGGAAGTTCTGATGCTTTCAGGGGGTAATTTCAATGAAGGGGTGCCGCCCATCGAGCAGCACCCCTTGCAGATTCGCCAACGTTGCCAGAGGCACAGTCATTCAGTATATTCTTTCTGATGTTGTTCCCACCACTTATCCCACGTTTTCTGATTATCCTTTTGAAAACGGATCAACTTCTTCTGATCGTTTTCCATGTGCCTCATGTGCGGCTCAACGGCTTCGTATTTTGTCCGCGCATCCTCTTCCGCACGCTCGGCCTTACTGCATCGGCTGATGGCTGTCAGTCCGAACAGGGTAGCGATAACCCCCCAGACGATAGAACCACCTACCCACCACCTGAACTTCCTCACGTCAGCCTTGAAGCTGTTACTGGCATTGATGACACTATCAGCAGCACTCTGTACAGCAGCCCGCCAATGTTCCGGCAGACGATTCATATAGTCCTTTGTTGATTCACTCATATCAAAGCCGTTTTCCCATTTTCCCAGCAACTCATTGAAATCCTCTTTAGCCAGATTCAATGCCTCACGGAACGCCTCGGCACTCTTGTTATATTCATCGGCTACGTTCTTCATGGCGGCAAGGTATTGCCCGTAACTGTCTGTGCCCTCCTTTTCCTGTTCCTCCTGGTGGTTTACAAACGCCTCCAGTTTTTCCATACGGTTAAGCAGTCCTTCCATCTTGACTATGCCTTGCGCCACTTTGTCAAGATATTCATTACCGATGCCGGGACTGCCTGCAGGCTGTTCCGATGTCGGTTCCTGTGACGGTGATTCCTCGCCCAGAATATACTTGTCAAACTCACGGTTTACCCATGTATCCTTATCCTTTGCCATAGTTTAATTATTTTTTCTACCCTTACCTTTAAGTCTCATTTGACGGTATGTTGCATCCGACCTGTTCATCTCATCATCCTTCTTGCGAGAAAGGTCATTATTACTGCCAGGTCCACCGAGTGAACGATCCTCCGGCAATGCCATATGCATCAGCGACTCACCTACCAGCTGAGTCAGACGTAGTGTGGTATGTTCAATCCTTTCACCCACCTCAACGGCAAGTTCTTGTGCCGTTCCGATCAGGTTAACCTCATTGAACACCGGCTTTGCATCCTCGATGCACTTCGCCATGATACCCCTCATCAGTTTATCTTCCTGGTCTTCTGAAAAGATGTTCTTGTTACTGTGAGCGTATTCCGTCAGAGTGTTCTTTGCCACGGCATATCGCTCCTGCCTTATCCTGACACCCTCCTGAGGGTCATACGGTTTTTCAGGTGCTACAGGAACATCGTTCTTTTCCACCTGACTTGCCTGTTTCCTGGCATGAAGCATGGATGCTGCAACGGCACTCTTCAGGGCATCCTCGGCATACCATTCACGGCTATTTTTAGATGTGCTGCTATCAAGTAAACGCAGGTATTTCCCGACATCCCGGAGATACCTTTCCTCCGTCAGCGGGAAGCGGTTATTTTTGTCGAATGACACATCGACAGGAGTAATCCCCAATTCCTTCAGCCGTTGTCTGACAACCTTCTCGGCATTCTCTGCAGTAATATTATAAGAAGGCCTTTCGGGTCTCTGAAAAGGAGTTTCAGCAGGTTTATTCTGAACCTTCTGATGTTCCTTTTCCCATTCCTTCTGAATCTTCTTTGCCGTCAGTTTGGCACCTATCTGAGAGGCATTATATTTCTTCCCGTCACGGATGACACTCCACCCAACGATGTCACCCTGAGAGTCTGAACGCAGGTCAACCTCATAGTTCTGCCAGGTGTTATCCTCTGCCAGATAAGACCTGTTTTCGAGGGATGTCTTGAAGTCGTCCCAGCTGAAACTATCCCCGTCCATGGAGCGCAGCACCTGGTACACATTATCCTTGATTTCCGTCTCGATATCCTCTGGTATATCCTTGATTTTCTGGCCGAGGTCATACGCGGAAAACTTGCTGTTTCCCCGTCCTACGGTATAGCCATCCACCACCCCGTTTCCATTCTTATGGAACCATATTTGATAGTTTTGCGGTTGGCCTTTATAGTCGATAAAGGAAGCCTCAGTAATACGTTTTTCGAGTTCTTTCCAGTCTATTTTATCGCCGTCCATATCATTGAAAATATCATTCAGTACACCGTTGATTTCATCGATGTGCTGCTGACGGATATCCTCTGCCTTCACCCATCCTTTCCGCTCGTTTATACGCTCCGATGCCACTGCTGCCCGGTGTGCGATATCCGTCACACAGTTCAACTCATGCGTGTTCGTATAACGCGAAATAGTGACGTGAGCATGGTATATTCCAGACTTGGAATCACGGTGTAAAAACGCTATCCATTTGCTGTCTGAGAGGTGTGTTTTCGGCACCTCAAACTTCACGATATTACCATTCTCATCCCGTATCCAATCTTTGGTTTTCGGGTCTCTTCTGGCCTTGGAATGTTCGTGATTATCTATCTCCTGCAGCAGTTCCTTTATGAAGTCAAACCAGTCCTTTCTGGTCCAGTTTTCGGACTCGTTCATAGTAGGGGAAATCTCCAGTGCGATGGTGTCATTCGTCACCTCTTTTCCCTTACGAACATAGTCCTTACCAGCCTCTTTAAACTCCTGCCAAACATCCTCCAAATCAAGCGTATCGAACACCAGATCAGTGTTCGTAATCATGTTTTCAGCACCGATGAAAATAGCCAGATGTTTCTGTTCAGAATACTTCTCGTAGGCCTGTCCGTGAGTAATGTTTCTTGCTACTGTAATCATGTTCTATCTATCCATTTATCACAAAATCTAAGTTCTTTTTTCGCTGCTTTAACCCAGTCTCTCAGGAACCCCCATTCAGTTATTTTTTTATATCGCTGTTCTGGTGTCATCGCCTTATCCAAGATGCTGAAAAGGCGTTTAATATCGTCCCTCACACGCATCAATTCCTGACGAAATTCCGGGTCAGGAACGATAGGATTATAGTCCATTGCACGCTCTCTCATATACACCGAAAAACTCATGCCCACAGCATCCGCTTTTTCGCTGATAATACCTCGTTCATCTTCATTCAGCCATACAGAATATTTCTTTCTTTTTTCGTCTGAAAGACGCTTCCTACCCGTGGTATTTTTTTTCTTATATCCCATATATTTATATATCTATTATTATCTTTATTCAATGCAGAGATACGAGCCTGCGAGTATTCTTATTCTAACAAGAAATATGCCAAATATTTCGTTGTTAGCAAGACATTTTGAGGGTACTCAAAATAAGTCTTGTTCCCCGCGCGTGATGTTGAGAACATTCGGCGCGTCTCGATTTACTGCGACAAAGTTACGGAAATATCCGGGACGATGAAATTGTCACTCGGAAGATTTACGTTTGTTTAACGAATTTGTTAAATTGAAACGAAGTGTTTCATTCGCTGAGCGAATCGCCTTTAGCATCGGTTAAATCTGGTTAATGTCTTGTTCTGATAAAAAATTCTTCGTACCTTTGCAGAAAATTTTTCTCCGTTCCATAATCAGTCGTTCAATCAAAATCATTTTTTTAATATGAGTAGTATTACAAGAATTAGTATTGATAAGGCTGTCTATGAGTATAGCGGCCTTATATGGGGTGACCTCGTTGGAGAGTCGCCCGAAAAGTGTGTTGGCATCCTGAGTGCCGGAAAGGGTATCACCCCGAAGAATATCTCAGATGTCAAGTCTAAGATCCAGGAGCTGAAGAAGCGGACACCTTTCTTCGTGCCACGTGTGCGCATGGAAATGGATTACGGCTATGGTAGTGCCAATGCCAAATGGCTCCGTTCGCTGAAGACTCGCGAGAACTCGTTGAAGATGTCTGTCGTATATCTCGCCGATGCCGTCAATGAAATTATGCGCAAACCATACACCGACCAGATTGCCCGCCTGCGTGAGACTGTCGATGAAGAGTCACGCCTAAAGAAGGATGGGCAACAGCTCACCGCTGAGCAGACCGCCAAGCTCGAAGGTGTAGAGAAGGAGGTGTCGGAGATACGGGAGCAGATGAAGAAGCTGCCGAAATGTACCAACGCCATTCTCACCACCCTACTCCATGAGGTTGTTGATGACATGAGTGAAGAAGATGGTAGTGCGCTTGAAGAAATAACGAGGGAGATATCTGAACAGTCAGCACTCATCGAACAGTACACCAAAGCCAAGGCCGAGGAAGAGGCAAAGGAAAAGGTGGAGGTAGCAGACGGCCAAGAGAAGCCGGTAGTCAACGAAGAACTTATCCTGCGACACGAACACAAGATTGCCGAAATCAAAAAGGCCATTGTCGATCTGGAAAAGGACAGGCTTGAAATTTACACAGCATACTATGAGAAGTTCCGTCGCGAGATGACCCCCCAGGCCATCGCCGACCAACTCACCAAGTATCCTGGCACGTTCTGGGAGGCATGGGACATCAACACAGAAATGATTAGTGTTTCTGTCACGATGGAGAGTAAGAAGAAAGATGATACCAGTAAGAGCACTCACGAAGAGAGAGGTCTTTCACTGATGGCCTTCCCCTACTCCATCAACATGACATCGAACTCCAAAGAGTTTCTAAGCGATCTCGATAACGACCTGAAGGTTACCGACGACTGGAACCGATGGATGAAAGCCCATCGTGACGAGAAGACTTTCACAGAAGATTACCGTCAAGCCTACGAGAGCCACCGCCAGAGGTTGAAGACCTTACCGATGGAAAAAGAGGATAAAGCAGAATCTACACAGCAGCCAGCATCCCCTCCAACGCTCGAAAATATCCAAACAAAAATCATGAAGAGAGAGAAGCTGACTGAGGCAGACCAGATTTATCTCATCAGAGTAAAGCACGAATGCCCGAATTGTGGACGCCAGTTGGACGCACACACCAGCCAGGTAGGAAAGCAATACTTGTCATGCGCTGACTGTCGTTATTACGTTCCAGGCACGTTTGAGAATCCGGTCATCGATGAGAAATACAAAGCCGGAGTAGTAAGGCAGCGACCATAGGGAAGCTGCCCCGAGATTTTAATATAACATTTTTTGTTACATTAAATCTTCGGCATCGATAAAGCGGACTGCGCCCGGTTTAATGGGTCTCAAAGTAGAACCGCTTCTTAGATATAGCCTTCACCATGGAGTCGTAGGTGACGAGATCTGCTGGATGCAGCGTGTCCCAGAAGAACCGAAGCCGGAAGGAGTCTAATGAATCATCCCCCTTCAGAAGATTGCACGCTCGGCAAGCTGGCAACAGGTTGTCGAGCTCACTGGTACCGCCACGCGACTTTGCCACCACATGGTCGCGAGTCATGTTGTTGACATTGAGTTGACATCCGCAATATGCACAATGGCCTGCGGTCTTATTCAGGATTGAGTGTTTCTTTGCCATAACGAAGACAATTAAAGATTCATAACCTGCAGCCCATCATTAGATAGACCACGAAAACAAGGTCGGCCAGCAGTGCAGCACTGGTTACACAAAGAAGGGTTATATTCAATCGCTCACTCATACGACTTTGAATTTGTTACGTTATCAATAGGGGATTCTTCCGAAGGTGGCCACTCTCAGAGGTGGGGCTTTGGCTTCCGGCACGTAGTGAATCAACTTGAAGTAAACATCACGTCCATCTGAGCGGTCAGCAGCACAGCAAGGGTGTCGATCGTAAACGGCACCAGGGCAGCCACCACCGGCGAAGGTGGAGAAAGCACATTCTTTGCAGCCAGTACCGGCAACGGTGATAACCTTCGCCCCATCGATAGAGTCTATCCAGACCTCGCCGACTGTTCTTTCCTGTCCGTAGTTGGTTATCATGATTTGCGAGTATTGAAGTTCCTCAGAAAGATATTCTTAACGAAGGCATTGAAGCCGAAGCAGAAGGTGGCGATGGATGCGCCAACAAGGATTAACTCGAAATTAGTCAGATGTTCCATAATTTGTATTTTGTTTAGTGGGGAGTTGGTTAGGCTCCCGTTACCTTCTTACTCGTATTTGGCATATTCCAGCCCCTTTTTCTTCTTCAGCAATCCACCTTGAAAACGCATTGCGCTAACGAAGTCAGGAAAACTTTTCCGCTGTTCTGCCTTTTCAGCATACTTCCAAACTACTATTGTCCGTGCCATAATCGTATATTTTTAGAGATATTGTTGTACTGTTGAATAGTCCAGTGATTCAATCCACTGGTTAAGTTCCTCACACTTATCATCCCAGAAGAGGTTTTCGTTCTGTTCCTGGAGCTGTCGGAGTTCTTTTTGGCCACAGTTCTCGAACAATCCACCACGCTTTTTAATCTGCTTGATGATTTGTTTCTTAGCTGTTGTAACTGTCAATTTTGCCATATCTTTGCTGCCTGTTTCTATCCCGTCGGCATCGGTTTTAGAGTTATCGGCTGAGTGAGCTAAGATCCTTTTCCTTTTTGGAATCTTGTCTTTTCAAGACAGCCGTTGTTTCAATAAATTTTCAGTCATCGACTTCGTTTCGCTTTTAGTCCTTTTCCTTGCCATTTTCAAAGAGAGGCTATTAGGGTGGCCTTCGCCAAGGAATTTCGGATAAAATTTTGATTTTGTTTTGTGCCTTGTGCCAAAAGAAAATGCCCTGGCTTTACCAAATTTTTCCGAAATCGGGAGTTTACGACCAGTACTTGGCATGGCTACAAGCCTCTTTACCTTTGCAAGGGAAAAGACGTAAAGAAAGCGAAATGAACCGTATCGGTGAAAATGACACAACAGCAGGTCGAAGAAAAGCATTGAAAGAATCCACCCCACTCCATCAATAGTTGCGCGTTGCGCCATTATGCCCTTCAGGGCTTGCCTGGTGTTGTTTTATACCGGCATCGGTATAGTTGCAGGGCAGCATTGAGAAAAGCCGTCAGAGCAGTATTCCACCGCATGGGCATTAGGATGAGTGTCTGTTACAAGGAAAAGACTAACAGCTGAGTATTCAGGAGCCTGCCGACGTAACTCCGCCGTTAGTCAAAGGAATTGAAACCGACTGTCATCGCCCATGTTCCTGCGCCAGTGTCCGGCTGATGGGCGGCACCGCTGCTAATCAGCAAGGTCTATGGTGAAGGATGAAATATGCTCACAAGACGGCTTGGATATGATGACCTCTAAGCTGTTCAGTTGTCATTTTTGGGGGTCACCATGCTCAAAACTTGCAAATTCTGGTGTAGTAGCCCGTCAGGTCGGATTTATGTCGTATATGAGCAGTATACGACGTTATGACGGCCTTCAGAGCCGGTTTAAGCCCCTAAAAGGACTGTATTTGTATGGTTTCGCAGAACTGCCCGCAATTTTACCTGTTTTGGAAAAGTCGAAAAGACCATCAAAAAAGGGGCGAGTTTCACAACTGGCCCCCTTCGTGAGTTCTTTGAAAAAGAAATTTATCGTATGAACAAAAGGGAAAGGAGGTCTAAGCCTCCTTGGATTCCGTATTCTTTTCAATCTTCTCGATGGCAGTCGCCTTCCAGGAGATTGTCGAGTGTTCCTGATTGTCTTTGCCGGTATAAACGCGAGGCTCAAAGAAGCCGGTTACCTTGATGAGCGTACCTTTCTTCAGGAGATCCAGCTTGGGGCTACCCTGCTTGGTGCCAACCTCGATGTTCTGCAGGGCACTGATCTTCTTCTCGTTGCCGTCCTTATCCTTGATGGTGGTGCGGATGGAGAGAGGGAATGTAGCCCATGCGCTGCCGTTGGTGTTGTTCTTAACATTGGCATCAACTGCCACGATACCTGTCACTGTGAAATTGTTGTTAGTTGCCATAACTTTTAAATTTTAAAGGGTTTAACTTGTTAATTTTTACGTGCATAGAACAGCCAATAAGAAACAGTCATGAAAAGACAAGGAATTACAAAAAAATTTTCCGGGATACCACATTTCTTTTAGGCTTGCCGTTAAGAAAGAAATGCGGAGGGTTCGGAACGCTGGTAAATTTTTGAAGGAATAACATCGTGGTACTTGACGAATGACGCTTAGGCTACCTTTGCAAAGGAAAAATACAAGCGAACCCGCTATAAAAAATGAAAGGCAACAGTAACGGCAATAAGTGACAAGGTATGTGCCAGTAGGTGCATAGAAGAGGCCGAACACCAGACAGCCCATAGGCATACCACAACCAAGATAAGCACCACCGGGCGGCAAAGATAAACGAGAGAAGTCCAATGCCCGGATAAAAGCAGCACCAAGTACGGAAGCACCGCATACTTAAGAGAAGAGAAGGGTGCTATCAGGATGACGGTGAGCCATTCCTACAGAGATAGGACAGGACGATTGGAACACGGCTTCAATGGAAGAATGACCCCAAAAAAGAGAAAAGATGAAGGTCAGAGAATACGAGAGAGGCTTGTGCCCTCCCAGAAATATTAACAGGTTCACTATTCAAAGACCGGAGAGGGCGGGTTTGAAAGTACCAAATGAGTGTTATTTGGTATGTTTCGACAAATTTTTATGTTACACGCCAGTGTCACAGCAAAGCATATACCGCAGGAAGCAGCATCGATACCGATGCGTTGGATGTCGAGCAGGAGTGGTGGCACCAGTGACTCATGGCATGAACACCTGCAGGAAAGTGACAGGAACGTGCAGGGATGTGGATTTGCGGCGGTGACGTGCAAGGGGTTTCTGACAGCAGCATGCCGTCGGAAAATGGCGATAGGTGGTAACTTGTTGCACCCATCGACATAGTGCAGCACCTCTCTGGCACAAATCTTAGCATCACGCCGTCCGTTAAGTCGCCTTCCTGCGGGTGTTCTGTCCGCGAGGCACGCCATCGCCCTGAGAGGCATCCGTATGTGTGGCGATACAGATCAGTACCGTTGCCATCATGTCCGGCGACCAAAGCATGTAGCACACCAACGTCGATACTGGTGAAGCAGAACCTTGTTCGCCTCTGAATGAGTTCGACATTGGTATGCCATGCTGCTCAGAGTGGGACTGATAGTGACAGTACGGATTGCCTTAGAGTGACACAGACGGGCTTCTGAACAACCTTATTCCGCCGGCAACGGTAAAACGCATAGAAATGTGTCAAATTTCGCGTTTCAGACCATTGGTGGGTAAATTCCGCGTTTGACGGATGAAATGCGCTCAGAAGGCGTAAAAATGTCTTTTTGAGGTATTCTACAAACAAAATACCATATTCCGAATGAAAAAACTGCCGAAAAGTTTGTTTGTTCTGGGAAAAGTTGTACCTTTGCACCGACCAAACCAGGCGAGCCGATCGAGAGAACGGAACGCCAAGCACCCAAGGAGATCTTGCGCAAGGCCACACAGCTGATGGCCGTCGACCAACTCCACGGGTGTTTTTTTTGCCTTCACTCTCCCACCCTTTCTTTCATGCGCCAGCCCAGATGTTCCATTCAGGAGGGAGGCTCTGCCTGGTTTGGTCCGGGGTCGCAGGGGCAGAGCCCCCGCCAGAAGCGTCCGTGATATTTTTTCCCGGCGAAGCCAGTCCGTCAGTCGAAGATTAACTATTAACGGATTATTAATATATTATTACAGGCATTCCATCGCACTGACTATCAGTAAGTTGCAAGCGGTATTTGTGCCACTTAGAGAACAATACTGTGCCACTTAGAGAACAATACTGTGCCACTTAGAGAACAATACTGTGCCACTTAGAGAACAATGTGCTTTCATCAGAAAAGCCGCATTGTGCCACTTTAATAACCACATAATTCCACTAAAATACACTCGCGGTAAAAGTATTCGGTGTATTGTATTTGTGCCATTTGGAGAAGATTGAATATTCCATTAAAAGTAACTTTTCCACTTTGATAACTATAGTGTTCCATTAAAATACATTTTCTCCCCAAAATAAAACAGAGATTAGACATTCTGTCGGTTTTAATGACGAATATTATGCGTAATGCCGCAACGATTTCGTCATATAGTATTTCTCTTTCAAGTAGTTAAAGACTTATCTATTCCGATACAGACGTGTTTTTTATAAAGTATTGATTAAATGACGATTATAAATTTTAATAGGTTCCATTAAAATTATTGCTAAGTCATTTTTTATAATGCCGAATATTATGCGGAATGCCGTGAGGAATCCACAGTCGGTTTCAATGACAGTTTTGGTATAATTGATATCTTATTAATTATACCTTTTTAATGGAATACAAAAACGCTAAAGTGAATAAAGATGGAATTTTATTAGTTAAAAATACAAAATAAAGTATTGAGGTATAGAATAAAATTATTATCTTTGCCGAAAAATTTAGAGATATGACGCTAAGAGAGTTAGAAATAAGGCTTACGAGTCTCCAGAAGGAGATGGGAATTAGTTACTCCTGGATTGAAAATCACAGGGAGGGATTAAAGTTCGACACGGTAAAGAAGATACAGTCAGGAGGTAACTACAGGATTAGTTCCCTTTTCCAGTACCTTGACCTTCTTACACACATTCTTGTTGTCAACAATCATCAAATAGAAGACCAAGGGCAGTTAGGAGAGTATTTTAAGGCGATGAGAATAGAAGAAGGACATTCTGTTTTTGACATGTCGCTCAAAATGAAATGTCCGACCAAGGTGATATACAACTTTGAGGAAGGAAAAGGTTCTGTCAGGAATACTTTCAATGCTTATTCTGAGAGTCTGGATAATATTTCCTTTGATATAATTTCAATGATTGACGTGCTATGACTAAGAAAAAGATTACCACTGAGAAGTTAATTAAAAAGGTCTCAAAAAAGGTCACACCCTTGAAAGGAAAAGACTTTTTTGATGATGAAATGGAGATTATCATGCCGTTTGCTGTGGCGGCTATGCAGTCTGACGAAATTCGGAAGATACAGTTAGATATTATATTATGTATTATAGCTAAGATTCAGGAAGTTCTTCGTGATGTAATAAACCAGAAGAAAAAAGAGGCCGTCCAGCTGAAACTTTTCGCGGATGAAGAACTGGGGGTTAATCCGAGGAACAATACAGAATGTGTGAACATAACAATCCTTCTCAAGGATTTTGGTGTCAAAGCAAATAACTATGATAAATTGCAGTCTGCCTTACTGGGAATGGTTTCAATTCCTGTTTCCCTCCCATACACATCCCCGTCAGGAAGGGGCTATCATAAATACACTAATTTTTGTGATGTGTATTTTCCAGATATCCAGCCTGCCAAGAATAAGTATTGTATTGTCAAGATGGATAAGGATGTCGCGGAGCATGTACGTAAGATGGATTTAGGTTATTTGCATGTTCGCCAAAAACTGTCCCGTGCCTTGAATACCGTTTTCAGTGGAAAACTTTACTGGTATGCAGAGGGCTTCAAGAAGAAAGGTGGTTTTTCCATGTCCACCAAAGAGTTCCGGAAGATGTTCGGGATAGAGGATAAGTATGATGTATTCTCGCAATTTGAAAGTAAAGTTCTTAGTAAGACCCTTGACGAGATAAAGGGTTATTTCGACAAGGGATATTCCCCTTTCTATATTGAATATAAAAAAGAATATGAAGGAAGGCGTAAGGGAGGAGAACCAGACAGGCTGGTTTTCAAAATTATCGGACGGGAAGGCTCTGTAGAGAAGCTGCTGAGCATTCAGGAGACAAGCCGCCGTGAAGAGATCTTCAGAAAACTGAACAGCTTAGGACTCAGTGAGTCTATAAGCAGGCAATACGCCAACAGGGTCACTGTCGATAATTACGAAGCTTTCCTTAATCAGATATTCATCCTTGATACAATTTTCAATGATCCGCACAAGAAAAAGGATGTAGGTTCCGGTGTGAAGTATATCATTAAATCTTTGAACAATTTCTTTGTTGACTATGCTGAAAGAGTCAAAGCACGTGAAGAAGCCATCAGAATAGCTTCTCCTTTAGGTAAATGGAATAAGATCCAGGAATCTATTGGCAAAGGTAGGACTTCGGATGTGACGGCCCTGTTCAGTCAACTCCTGTTTAAGGATTATAATGAAGAGTCCAATGAGATAACGATTATTGCCCCATCGAGGGAGTTCGCTGAAAAATATTTGGCCGACAACATGCAATTATTGCTGAACAAAGTAAATGAGTATTTCAACGATCAGGTGAAGATAAAATTCGAATATAAACAAACAAATTGATGATTCTATGGCAAAGAGGACTTATAAGAAAGAGGTTGTTCATCGTCTCGACGATAGTGCAAAGGAAGCGCCGAACGCAAAAGAGTTCGAACCAGCAGTGTTAGGGGCGCTGATGATAGATAAGGATGCTTATGCTCAGGTAAGTGAAATACTTACCGAAGAGACGTTTTACGATCCCAGACACGGCATGATTTATGGTGCAATAAAATCCCTTGCCGTCCGCGATTTGCCATTAGATGTGTTATGTGTGACGGAAGAACTTGCCCGTGAGGGTCGTCTGGAGGAAGTCGGAGGTCCTGGCTATATTGCCGAGTTAAGTTCCCGCGTGGCGTCTTCAGCCCACATTGAGTATCATTCGAAAGTACTTGCCCAAAAGAAGATGGCAAGAGACCTTATCCTTATTGCCCAAACCCTTAAAGACAAAGCTTTCGATGAAACAGAAGATGTGGATGAAACAAAAGAAGAAGCAGAAAAAAAACTGTTCGACCTCGGGCAGAAGGGGCTTGCGAAAGAAGAGGTAAGGTTGATAACATCACTTAATATATCTATTAAGATGATTCAGGCGGCAGCTTCACATCCAGACGGTATTACTGGCGTGCCGTCAGGATATGAGAAGGTTGACAATATATTGGCAGGTTTCCAGCCATCCGATTTGATTATACTTGCCGGTCGTCCGGCTATGGGTAAGACAGCATTAGCCGTTTGCCTTGCATGGAACATTGCCAAGCGTGATATTCCAGTAGCGTTCTTTTCACTGGAAATGTCACATCCGCAGCTTACCAACAGAATTATATCCAACGTTTGTTCAATACCCGGCGACAAGATTCTTAGGGGTACACTCAACCCAGGTGAATGGAGCGTTCTCGATAAAGCCGTTAATAATATGGATAGGCCGCTCTATATAGATGACACTCCTGGTCTTACAACCTATCAGTTACGTTCGAAGGCCCGTTATTTAGTAAGAACCAAAGGAGTGAAGATTATCTTCGTTGACTATCTTCAGTTGATGAATGTGCCAGAAGGAGATTATTCGAGCAAACAGGAAAAGGTTGCTATTATTTCCAGTGAATTAAAGTCTCTTGCCAAAGAGTTGAACGTGCCAGTTGTTGCCCTATCACAGCTCAATCGTGGTATCGAGAGCCGTGAAGGATTGGAAGGCAAGCGTCCTCAGCTCAGCGATCTGCGAGAGTCGGGAGCCATCGAGCAGGATGCCGATGTAGTTATGTTTGTTCATCGACCTGAATATTATCATATCTATCAGGATGATAATGGACACGACCTGCATGGTGTGGCACAGATTATCATTGCCAAGCATCGAAAAGGTGCAATTGGCGATGTAAATCTGAAATTTATAGCAGAATACCTCAGATTCGAAGAACCCGAATCCTTGTCATCTTCCTTTCCACCCACCTCGTTTACAAGTAACCCGCGAGTAAAATTTTAGGAGTTTCAATAAATGATGACCGATGTAGGGAATAAACCCAGAAAGAGAAATATTCATTGGGACTCCCCTACCCCATTGGTTAACTCACGAGGGATTTTAAAGTCACGAAGGATGATTTTGATTTTGTGACAAAAGCAAACTTTTTGCAGCGGCATATATTTATATATTTATATAAATATGTAACTATATTATATAAGTATATTCTATAAATAAATAACTATATAATTATATAATTAAATAAAACCTTTATTTATCGTTGTTTATGGCGATAATATAATTATATAATTCTATAAATATACTATATAATTAAATAAATATATAAATAATGTTAATGAATAGTTGAACTATGAAATATTATTTGTATATTTGCAGCATGAAATCGTAACAGTATCAAAGAATGAAGCATCAAGAGTATAACGGCTATCCGGCAGAGTTCAACTATCTTTGTCATAAAGGGAAGAGTGATATCTGGCCACGCGCATACGTTGCACAACGCCAGCAGGTAAAAGAATTGGGTAAATTCTTTGCCGAAATTGAAAGTCACGGCTACGACATTTATAAACCCTCAGACGGCTTCCTCTTCGACGAGGCGTTACGAGAACTGAATGAGGCATCCAGACGTGATGCTATCAAAAATGGCTTTAGCTCATATGAAAGAGTTAAGGACGTAGAAGAGATTTGCCGTTGCGGTAAGTGGGTTTTTCTTCGCCAATATCCAAATTCCTTCAGTCAGATTGAAGAGACTGACATAGAAAAGGGTAGGGGAGGTAAGCGCGAAGGATCCGGGAGAAAGAGCAATACTCAGAAACTCTTCATCAGCAAGACTACCACCATTCGGGTGCCTTGGTATTTCAAGGATAATATCAAGGAACTTTGTGATTTTTTTATTAAGAAGAGCACCGAGGGAGTAGATATAAAGCAAGTTTTATCCAATGCCTCTTGGCAATTACATCAGAAGGCCGAGGATTACAGAACAGCAGATTATACATCTGAGACCACTGAGGGCTGGGCACGGGATTGTGAACAAGCCGAGGAACTTCTATTGGAATTAGGAAAAATGATCCCCTACGTCCACCTGAAGGAGGATGAAGAATTAGATAGTAAATAATTATATAGATATTTAATTATATAAGTATATAAATATATAATAGGATTGAATTTGTAACAAAATCAAAATAGATATGAATAAGATTATTGCTTTCGCCAACCAAAAAGGCGGTTGTGGAAAATCAACCCTCTGTCTGCTCCTTGCCAACTATTTGGCATGGCAGAAGAAAAGCGTCTGTGTCATCGACACCGACATACAGCAGTCCCTTGTTCTGCAGCGCAAGGATGATGAAGAGTTTTTGGAGGACAGCACTATGCCATTCTCCATACAGGGGTTTGACGTTGCTGAGCCAGAGAAGATGCAGCAGCTCATGGAGAATGCCAAGGCCTTTGATGGTTATGTTCTGATAGACTGCCCAGGTAATATGAAGGACGATGGGCTTATTCCCATTCTGACACAAGCGGACTATATCGTATGTCCTTTTAGGTATGATCAGAAGACCCTCACATCGACAGGATCCTTTGTCACCATCCTTCGCAATCTGTGGGACACCATGAAGACCAGGCACATTCCTCTTCTGTTTGTACCTAACAATATTGTGCGTAAGGGTAACATAGAGGAAAAAAGGATGTGGAGAGAGGTTGCCAAGACATTTGGCATGCTCGGCACCCTGTTGGACGCAGTGCCAGGCCGTGCCGCCCTTGAAAAGGTCAACACCTACGAGATAACATCTGCACAGAGAGATATAGTGGAACCAGTATTCAATAAAATAATAGATATAACGAAAGGAGAATAATTATGAGTAACAAAGATGCAAAACCCAAAATCATGCCTGGTATGCTTCGTAGCCTTAATAAGCAGGCGCAGGGGCAGGGTGGGGTAGTACTGCCAGAGTCGTCAACCACAACAGCCCCAGTCCAAGAAGCGGCTCCGGTTCCAGCACCAGAAGCAAAAGTCATTCCCCAGTCGTTTAATGGCTGGTTGGAGCAATACACAGGAGTTAAGGAGCAAGGTCAAGCCATCTGGGTGCCTGCAGAGGTAAAGAAGGAACTGGAGAAGATCCGCGTGAATGCCTCCAAGAATATTCCGCTACGTTCACTCGCTGCTGCCATGATTATGAGATACATCCAGGAGCATCCTGAAGAGATGGCTTCACTATGATACTGAGACGTTCATGACAGCAGGAAGACCACATGACAGTATGACCCCGGCATGGCGTAGCAAGCCAGCCGCGAAAATTCGTGCCTATCGCTTCCTGATGGGCGATAAGGCTACGAAGGCAGACTGTGCGAGAGACACAGGACTGTCACGGTCAACTGTCATCAAGTGGTGGGATCAAGTGGAATGGACACCAGAGAACAGCCAGACGTTCAATGATATTCAGAACTGGATGGAAATGACCACCCATTATAAGAACTTCAATTCCAAACGTTGTGCAGCCGAAACGGGAATTTCCGTTGACATCATTGAATTTGAACTGTTGACCTTGGATGAAATCTTTCGGCTTGGTGAAGAATGGGACAAGCGTAGCGGAAAGGGAGAAATTTGGTGAATTTGTGTAATGCTCTGTTAACATAACATAAATCAGCCTGTATAATTTAATTCGTGATTTTCCTTGCGCATATGCGTGCGCGAGGCAAAATCCCTAAAATTTTTGAGTTCGGTTCATGTTTCGTATATTTGCAGCGGCGATTAAAAATACTGCTGTAAAGATGAAACGAACAATTACACAAAATCAAGCGCATGTTGAGACGGGGTTTCATTCCGTCGTCAGTACTCCTATATACCATAGCAGTATGGGAGGCCCAAGCAGCCTGGAAATTAGTCGCCAACTTATGTTTCATCCTCAGGGCCTCCCTGCTGTTTTTTAGCAGGCCCTGGGATTGATCGGTCAGACTAATTAAAAGGTTGATATATGGCGAACTACAGAAACAATTTAGATGGATTATCCCAATACGAAGCACTGTTGGTATTCAACGGCTTGGTATTAAATGGCGAACTTTCTACCTTGTTGAAAGAGAAAGGCTTTAACTATGTCGAACCGAGGATAGAGAGTAACGCCAATGGAGTTCCTGAGTTCTTTCTGATTTTCACAAAAGAAGGAAGTGAACAATCATGCAGGATAACATTCAAGGAGACTGTTATTGCAAGTTCTGTTTATGATGATGTTTTGATAAAAACCCTTAAAGGCTTCTTTCAGCTAAAAGAAGGCATACAATATCACATACACGTCACCAGGAACCTATCCAAGGTGGATGACACATTCACTATCCGTGTAGTGAACTGTCTGACTCATGATGAGTTTTTGAGTACTGACATTGCCCAGAAGAAAAGGCGAGATCTGAAGGACTTCGAGCATGTCAAGGGTGTCAACGATAATGATTGGACTCACTTTACAGTTATCTGTAAAAGCCTGCTGGTAGATAAAGTCAAAACTCTTGCCAAGATGGAGGGTTTTACCATTCGTGAGGTAGTAGAGAAATTCCTGTCCGACGGTATTACCAAGTATGAATGTAAACATGGACACATTCAGCAGCTCAGACGTAAGCAGAACATAAACGAAGTACTGTAAAATCAACAGGGTATGGTTCAGCAACTCACTTGGCAAAGTTTAGCCCATCAACTTAGAGTCTTGAACGAAGGCAGCAGTCTGCTTTCCAAGATATTCAGCAACAGTAATCAGAGAGAAATTTCAGTTGAGGATCTGGGATTGTTGTCGGAATATAAGGATGGTATTGCCGATTTGCTCATTAAACATGGTGTTCTTGTTGAGGACAATGGCTTTGTAGGCATCGAGAATCCGCATCTTGATTATTTCCTTGAATGCCAGGCTGGTAATCATCGTATTTCCGTCGGAGTCATAAAGGATTTGGTAGATCAATTAGACATGGCTATCCGTAACTATCAGACAGAGAAGTCTGAGAAAAAGAAGCGTGGTTATCTTAGAACAGTTCAGAAAGTGCTTAGGCAGGTATCACTCCAAGCCGTAAATCAAACCACAGTCTTGAAGTATGAAATACGTGAGGTATATAAGCAGGAGGCCAACCTTGAAAAGAAAGTCAGTCTTCTTGAAAAATACCGTGAACAGGGATATGATATTTACAAGCTCATTGAAGAGAGTCAGCGTATGATTGACAGTGAAGCAATCTTCTTTGACATCAACTGTGACGAGTCAACAAAACAGCTCAAAAGCGAAGTTTATAAGCGCCTGATAAGTTGTCACCAGTGGCTGAGCGATATTTCAGAAGAAGCGTTGGAAAACCTCACTAAGTTCAGACAGAAGATTATTCGAAACAAGAAAATCAGGACTCTCAAAAAGCTCCTTGACATGCAGGTCTTGGAAGGAGAGACTGATATCATAGAACGAATAAAAGTCAGACAACCCCTTTGGTTTGACAAGCCTTCTTATCCCAAATACAGGGTTTCTGTGCAGGATATAATTAAACTCCCCGCTGAAAAGATTACAGAGATGTTAAAGTCAAAAGGGGTCACAGCAAAACGCAGGCCAGAAGCTGCTGCATTCACGGGCGAAGAGATTAATCCAGAGAAGAAGGTCGTCAGTTTTATAGATGAAGATACTATCTGGAACAAGTTCCGCAGTTCTTCGACTGACCTGCTGTCTTTCATTCTCTCACGTCAACTGACACAGAATGGCACATGGGAAGAGAATATCGATCTATTCTGTCGCATCGTTGATATGCATGTTGATGAATGCCGGTTCAACGGCTATACACGAATGAACGGATTTATCATGCCAGTGGTTCGTCCGAATACATAGAAGTCTTATTTATCAAAAAATGATAAAATAGAAACTGATTATGAAAACAGGAGCTATTTACAAGAAACAGGTCTATCAAATACTCAGCAAGGGGAAGTTTATTTCCCAAGCATCATCAGACCATCAGATAAGAACCTATTACGAGAATATCCAGCAGAATGAGGGAGCATATCGCAGCTATTTTGCCGAAGAAGGTCTCATACTGGATCATGGCAGAGGATATTATCAATTCTGCTATGATACGGAAACGGATAATGTTGTCAGTGCTATTCTTGTAATAAAAAAATATATCACTATTTTCTCCATCCTGATAGCCTGGCAGGATTCTATCGGTCCTGGTGACACTTTCCAGAAAAAGGATCTTCTTGATGCCGTTAACATAGGAGATGAAGATTTCCTGCGCGAGCTTACGAGTTATGCCAAGAGGGATAACTATCGTGACATCATCAATGACCTGATAGTAACTCTGCGCAATGATGGCATCATTGAGAAATTTATTGAGAATGACACGGAAAAATTCTATGTCACCTCTGCATACAACTATCTCGAAGATTTGTATAATAACACCAAGGTATATAACGAAGAACCATAATTATTACAGACATGAAGCATCTAAATAACGTGAGTTCGACGAAAATTTATTAAAAATAATTGTTTAATTATTAGCACATTAGCGATATTTTTAGTAACTTTGTAGTGACCAAACCACAAGCATTCA
>Ga0326511_10001101_pt1 | contig 22826 bp, 20 predicted proteins | sample 0_2496_0518_D_FD_203701 | JGI IMG/M metagenome (GOLD analysis project Ga0326511, IMG submission 203701) | Bovine rumen microbial communities from UC Davis, California, United States - 0_2496_0518 | ecosystem: Host-associated > Mammals > Digestive system > Stomach > Rumen | place: USA...
TTTTAGTAATTATTCCTCCTTCAAATTTGATTGTTTCTTATACTCCCTTCTTGCTGATATCAGGGCTACAACCCATGACAGAATCACACAGAAGTTGAGACCACCAAAAATCAGGTTAACTATCTTAACCCAGAGCACAGGAATAAAAAATGCACTCACCAAAGCAATGAGGGCCAATAAACCCCAAAGCATAATTGTTAAATTCTCATTCTTATTCATATCACTTTCTTTTTTATAAATAAGGGGGCAAAAGTGTGCGACAAAAAGGGTGAGGGTTCATCAGTCCCTCACCCAAGCAGGTCCTTTAACTAAGGTAGCGATTCTTGGTCTTGGCGGCCCTGCTAATTGACTATAAACTTAGTTACCTGATTGACATTGAGCCTTGGAAGAGGTGTCTGTACCCATACACCATTATAAGTGTTTCCGCTTGCTGTTATAGTGCTTCCAGCTGGTATGGACACTTCCTGGTCGGTCTTGGTATAAGTTGTAGGTGTACCGGCAGAGGTAAGAGGTCCATTCTGATAAACCATTGACACAGTTGCTGTATGGTCAGTTGTAATTTGTTCTGCAATCGCAATCACAATACCATCCATGTCCACTGTTCCTACTGGCACTGTGGTCTGACCATTGGTGACAGTACCAAGCACCCAGTTATTGTAGTAGTCCTTGACAGTAATACCCTCAATTGAAGGTTCAGGTGTAGGCTTCATCCCTCTCCGCTGGTTGATAACATAAGTAAGGGTTTTGTTGCTTCCAGGCTGTGTAAAGACAATAGATACTGTCCTCTGGCTGGTAGTGTCATTCGCATTACAAGTGAAGCGGAAGTTCCACTGACCTTGTGCACCTCCAGTAGCCGCCCAGTCCATCTGTACATTCATAGTAGGCATATAGCCGATGCTCACACTCGGCTGTTCGGTTATCGCCTGTCCAAACTTTGATATAAGTGATATTATAAAACTTGTTTGACCACTTCCAATTGTCATAGGGTTTGATGACAAGCCGGACAACACATATGTCTCATAACTCTGATTGATTTGTGTTTGTGCGGTAACACTGCCATAGGAAACCTTGATATAACCAATCCTCTGTGCCCCGGTTGTATTCTCAGTTACAGTCCATCTCACATTGTATTTACCGCCTATATAGTATTTTTCCGCTGTAAATCCGGCAGAGGATGTTGATACTGTCCACTCAGTGGTGTTGGAGGATACAGAAATAGTGCCCCCGGTTGCAAGACCATCTGTAAGGTTAACCAATTTAGGGGTGAGGGTGATGTAATATGTGACACTTGCCTGGGTTATTGTGAAGGTTGCATAAGTCACACCATCTATTTTGAAACTAATAGTGCCGGTCCTTTGACCTGAGGTGTTCGCTTCAACCCAGTATCTTGCCCGGTTGTTGCTGTTCTTTGCCACTGTAATCCAGGATGCATCAGAGACCACAGTCCAGGAAGCCGAAGATGCTGTGAGGTTGATATAAGCATTAGTACCAGATTCACCCACTGATGCGGAAGTACTTTCAAGCACTATTGATTGGGTTGTGCCATCGGGGTAGAATTTCTTGTTTCCAAACCACATGGACAAGATGGGGCGGTTACCAAAACTACCTGACTTTACTGTAAAATTCCCAAATGTAAACATTACACTTCTATATAAATAACATTATTTCTCTTGGTGATATAGTTTGGATTGGCTATACCGGTATTGAGTGCGGCACCACTTGTATTGTAGACCATCCAGTACCCTATGTCCGATGCTGTGCCGAAAGTACTGCTGCTTGTCCTTGTTCCAACCCTTGAATAGTTGGTGGTGGCGAAACCGAGGTCTTTTCCATTGAAGTGCCAGGTCTGTGTACCACCGGTAGTAAAGTTATAGCTTGAAGAATAAGGAATACACACACCATAGCTTGTAAGCGGCTTTCCGTCAAAGTACCAGACATCATAGTTGCTAAAACTTGTCTTGGTGAAAAGAGTCTGAGGCTCTGCGGCTGATATTGTTGTATCTACACCATTTATGAACCAAGTACCATATTTTGCAAAGTTGGTTGATGCAGTGGTCATAAAGGTAATCTCAATACCTTTAAGCGGACTCATTACCGCCTGTCCCAAACCACCAATTCCTCTGGTCCTGCCTTCTCCCTTATATGCATGGGCTACCATTGTACCATTGGTGAAAAAAGCGGTGCTGTCACTGTACTCCTTTTCCATATCACCACAGTCGGTTGCAATCTTGTCTGCAATTCCAATCTCTATGACACCATTGCCATCATATTTGTCCGGGTCCCTGCTCGGTACAATTGATATGGTTTCGGTATGTGAGTATGTTGAAGAGGACACAGTACCGACAAAGTGGATATTGTCCGGGTTAAGGTACATTTCATGCTTCTCAAAATTATCATAGGTCTCAGCGGAAGAAGAGCCTTTAAGGGCACTGTTTCCCGCTGTATCAGTACCGATTGTGAAAGGACCGAAAGTACCCTGGGTTGCAACCATAGTACCGTCATTTGACACAGTGAAAGGAGCATCGGCAGGTGAATCACTACCAGCCCAGAAGTTGATTCCATCACCACCGGCAGCACCTGCGGTAATATTGCCATCGCTGTCCTGCAGATACAGCTCATTATTGGTAAGGAAGCGTATCTTACCATTCTCTGCAAGCAAGAGTTGGGATGCTACGAAATCAAATGTATCACCGGTAGTCCAATAATTCTTTACATTGTTCCAAGGACTTAACTTTCCATAGTAGGTTGTGTTGCAGTAATAGTAAATCCCATCCTTCAAAATCACATCAATCCACTTCTCACACTCGGTACAGCTTCCACCAGATTCACCGGCACACCAGCATCTTGTGGAGGCGGAATACTCATCCCAACTATAAGGTCCTCTTATGGCTGCACCCCTTCTTCCTTCTTGTGCTGTGCCATCAATTCCATTTTTGAGTATGTCCACATCTTCCATATCTACCTGGGTGCTGCCGACATACATGGTGAAGCGGAGCCTTGAATAACTTTCACACCTTGCGGAAGTGATTTGTATTGCAGAAGTGTAGGCTGTCTCTGGTGTAAGGGAGCCTGTGGACCTGTTCTGCCATCTGTATTTGATAGTGGCATCTGCTGCCGGGATTACCGCTTGCTGACCAACCTGCTTGTACCCACTTACAGTAATTGTTTCCGGGGAGCACAGCTTGGTATTCGGGTCATAGATTACCTCACCATAACTTACTTCAAGCCAATAGTTTATAGCATCATCACCATTATCACCAGCATAGGACTTGGTGACATTCATAATCTTTGTGTCCCTGTAAGTGGCCACATCACCACCATAACCGCTGATAATTATTGAAAGGGTGTCGGTGTTGAAATTGAAGCTGCTTCCAAAAGTAAGGGTAAGCACACCATTGGTAGTTGCAGTAGTCACACCGGTAGCACCACCCAAATCAACTGCATAGGTCGCATTTGTCTGTCTTACAGCACCATGATACAGCTTTGCCTGACAACTTGGCTTGACAGCACCCGGAAGGATATTACCATCAGAATCGCAATTAATTGATGCATTGTCATTTGAAAGGGTTAGATACCAAGCACTGTCACCGGAAGGACCAGTAGCACCAGAAGGACCGGCAGGACCCTGAGTACCCCTTGGGATAACCGGCACATCTTCAAGTTCATAATATTGGTTGTCATCATTCTTCAAACCGAAGGTGATTGCTGATATACCGAGATAGAGATTTGCAGTAATGGTTCCCTGTGCGGAAGTCTTGCCGGTCTCCATATCATTATACCACTGATAGATTGTGGTCTGATTATCCACCACAGGAAGTTCATTACCAACCTGGAGCCATACAGTACCGGTTACGGAAGTAGGAGTGAATCCGCTTGTTTCAGGGTCAAACACCACTATGCTGGCTGAGGTGTTGATATATCTGGTGTGGGCCGGTGTTCCATCAGAGCCTGGGTAATTCCTCGCTATGGTCATGGTCTTCTGTGCAATTGGCGAGCCTTCCTTGCTTGCTATGATATTGATAGGCAGGGCAGGATAAGCCGCTGACCAATTGAATTTAGTACCGGCAGAGTTGAAGGTAAGCACACCGGTCTGGGCATTGATTGAAAAACCGGTAGCAAGATAACTTGGGGTAGTTGATACAGAATAGGTTACATTCTGGTCAATTGCTCCATTATAGTAGGTTACGGCTGTACACTGCAAAGTTGCGATTGAATTGGGATAAAGAGTACCTGCACTGTCGCAGTTTACCTGTGCGGTCTGGTTGGAAAGGTCAAGGGTGTAGTTTCCGGTAGCCGCCCTGTTGATAGCCCAAGTGAAATCAAGCCACACCTGCTCACAGTCATCCATACTGTCCCACCAGTCATATACATCATCACCAACCGGAACAGCCTTATCCCTCTTGTAGATTACCACAGGGATTCCAATTGTTCCGCTGGTTCCAGTTAATTGGCTTGTAGCATTGATTACAAAGGTAGCTCCGGTTGTACCATTGTCAGTAATTGAAAAGGTCATACCCTCCGGGACATTGGTGACACCACTATCTGCCGGGACTTCAATACTATCAACAATTCCATCAGAGTTTGTGATTGCCGACACCTTGCTCATATCGCATATAAGTGTAGGGGCCTTGTCATAACCCCTGTAAGCTATCACAGTGGTATATTCCATAGCACCGGCTGCAAGGTTCTCTGCATCAATTGTCACATTCGGTTTTGACAGCATGCAGTAGAAGGAGACATTATCCTCGCCCTCTTCTGTGCTTCCGGTGTCTCCGATTGTGGTGGTTGTGTTGTTTCCACCATAGGTTGTATTAATCACACTCTTGGTAACATTACCGGCAGAGATATAAGTACCATACTTGTTTCTTCCGGCAGGTGCTACTGTTATTGCTCTGAAATCCATTACTTATCTTTTTCTACTGAAGTTATTGTTTGAGTGCCAGTTCTGTAATCCATCTCGGTTCCAAGCTGTACATAACCAATTGAAGGATTGTCCACATCAACACCTGTAAGTCTCTGTAAAGGAGAAATATCACAGCTAAGTGGAAGGGTAATCTTCTTTGTCCTTGTTGAATACTGATGGACATACTTTTGGATTATGTTCTCTTCCGGCTTTTGGGCCTGATTGTCATGCAGGGATTCCTCATATACTGCCATAAGGAATACAGGATTGGCGGTGTTGGAATAAATCATATCTGAGTATGAAGGCTTTACCTCATAAGAGTGGGTGGTAATCTTTACTGTAATATCAGTCATGTCGCTGACCGAGCAGTCATCTATCACATTCTCATAGACCACATCACTGTCATTTCCACCATCTTCCTGGCCTTCCTGCACAACCCTGAGTGAAAGGTCCTTAATCCAGCAATAGGCATTATACTCATAGAACTTCCACTCAAATTTAGGATTACCGGTATTGCCATAGAAGGATGCATAAGGGTTAAGTATTTCAAGTTCAACACCTTTGGTGATATCTACTTCTCCAAGAGGCAGCTTGATGCCCTCACAATTCAACTTGTCCTCCCAAGACACATTGTTGTTGATTGAAATTTCCTTGTTCCAAAAGTCAATCTTGTTACTTTCCCACCTCATCTCCGGGGCACAGTAGTCATAGGTTGAACCAGAATCAACCCATTTGTTCAATGAAGAACTCCAGCCCTTGTTTCCGACATGGATTTTGAATAGAGGTCTGCCAACCATATTCCTCCAACTACCTGCTGCTGTCCATCTGGTCTTGCATTCGGTGTTGTTCCACTCCGGGTTAATATAGTTTCTGTTTATATATCTTTCAAAAAGGCAGCTGCAATTGAGGACAAGGTAAGACTTATCATCAACCATCACCATAGGCTTGTAACCTGATTTGAGTTTGAATACAGTCTTTCCCGCTGCCGCCGGTTTATTCTGGTTACCATTCGCTGGGTTCTTGTACTTCTCGCAGATGCAGAGATACCTGGTGTAATCAAGTTTTGAAGGGACAGTCCAGTTCTGGTATTCATCCTTGTATTCCTTTCTCACAACACCAAGGTCTACAATTGTACCACCCATATAGTTCCTTGTGATATCCGAAGAAGCCTTCTCTGCGTCAGTAGGATTGGCTGGTGTTCCATTTGGCTGGTAGTACACACTGTCATAGTACTTGTGGTCATACACCCTGTGGAAATACCTGTACTTGCTGTCTTTAAGGTCTTTCTTCTTGGAATCCTTCTCCTCTACATAATTCTGTTCAAAGCCGAGTGAGTACCAAGTTCCACCATGCGGATATTTCGGTGTGTCAGGTGAAATCGGCATCACTTCAAAATTGGCATAGAAATCATCCTTATCCAACCTGTTGGTAAGGAACTTGTCATCAAAGATATTAGGCACTATGTCCTCCACAGCATACATATTCGCCTTGACCGCAACCTTGTTATAGATTGGTTCAATTGAAATCTGTGCTGTGTCGGCCCTGTAAGAATCGGCTGTGACATTGAAGGTAGGGTCAAGGTGTGAATCAGTACCCTTGTTGTAGCCACTCACCTTTGAATACCAAGAAGCATAGAGGTCTGTGTGGGTTTCAAGGTACTGATAATCAACAAAGTACATTCTCTTTCTCCATTGTAAGCAAGTGAAACCCAGGTACTTGCATATCTCTTCAAGCACCTCGCTAAGTTTCCACTCTTCCTCAGTATCATTCACTTGGAAGTTATGCTCCGCAATTGAAAGATGTTCTGGCAGGATTACAGCACCGCTTGGGCCATTATATTTCTTGCTCCTGGTCCAGTACCACCCCTCCAATTCTCCGGTAGCATCACAAATCTGTGCAAGTACATCCTTGATATTCACCGCACTACCGCTGTTCATTTCCACATAGTCCTTGTATTGGAGTGAGGAAATACAGTCAGCGGCCTCCAATTCAAAGGTCTCATAGCAATCGGCATAACCAGCATCAAATACCTTTGGAGTAAGGTAGCCAACCCACTCGGTAATTGGTGATGCTGAGTTAGTTATGTTTATGAGTTCCACCTTTGTTCCCTGAGCACAAGGATTTGAAAGGTCCTCAAAATAGGAATCACTCACCACATTGATTGTAGCGGTAGATGTCCTCACAGGGTCAAAAGGGGTTTGTGAATTATTATATCTTACTACAAAAGGTTGGTCACCGGCAAGTTTGAATTCCTTGTAATCGGAACTGTCGCCACTTGCGGTAATTTTTACCTCAAATTGTTTGCATTCATAGCTGCTGAAATAACCTTTATAATTCGCCATATAGACTTTTTATAAGAAAAGGCAGATTTCAAGCGGACAAAAAAAGAAGGGATTGTTTAACCCCTTCTTCTACTCATTTCATTGTTAAGCACACCAACAAGGTCTGCACCTCTGATTTTGAAATTGACCTGACCGCTTGTGCCAGCCTTTCCATTTGCAAGTTCCCACAGGTTCCTCTGCTGTGCCTTGTTAAGAATCATCTCACCGGAATTGACCCTCGCCATCTGCTTGTCGCCTGACCAGGAATTTCCACCCACAATACCACCATTTGCGAACTTGGACATGGCAGCAAGGGCAGCAAGTACAGCGGCAATACCGGCAGCAATAGCCGCAAGGTTGTAAGGGAAAGGAAGTTTGGCACCACTTGCGGTAGCACCGGCCACAGCCTCGCCAGCCTTTGCGGATGCAGCCACCTTTGCGGTTGAAGCCTCTGCCAGATTTGCAGCTGCAGCCTTTTCAGTCTCCTTGGTCTCAGCCGCCCTCTGTATCCTAAGTGCTTCTCTGAGAGCTATTTCCCTTTCAAGCAAGGCAACCTTCTGTGCTTCAAGTGAAAGTTCTGCCTGTTCCTTCTTGTTGGTAGCCTCCTGGATTGCATCCAAGGTTTGGAAAGCACTTACACAGGTTTCAACAATCTGTACAAGTTCATTGAAGACAGCCATAAATTTCTCCCATCCGGTTGAATCTGTGGATTCCATTACATCCCTGAGGGATTCCATTCCCTTGATTACTCGGTCAAGGCTCTGTGCTCCATTTTTGAGACCATTGTACAGGGTTGAATTGATGCTCTTTTCAAGTTCATCAATATCTTCCTGCACCTTTGCAAGATTCATAGCCTCTTCAAGTGATGCTGCCTCTTTCCTTGCGATTGCGAGTTCCTGTCTCCATTCAGCGAGTTTCGCCTTTACAGCATCGGAAGCATCTTCAATCTTGTCATAACTTGAAACAATATCATTGATTGCCTCTTCAAGTTCATCTGCATGATTCCTTGAAATTTCGGCTTCCTCTTCAAATATGTCGCTCTTGCTCTTGTTGTAATCAAATGTCTTGGACCTCTTCTGTCTTGCTGGCTTGTCAGATAATAGTGCATTAAGGTCTGCGGTGGCTGTCCTTGCCATCTTGTCTGCAAAGTCCTGGAGGTCTTTCTGTATTACTTCATCAGCTTCCTTGATTGCATCATCAGTGGCGGCTTCAATTGCCTCGCCAGCCGCCTTTACAGTAGCATTGAAAGCCGCTTGCTGGGCACTTGCATAAAGGTCGCTGTACCACTTCTCCATGGCCGTAAGGGTCTTTCCCTTGTCCATCTTTCCAATAATTTCTTCAATGGACATTTGGCCAGTACCAGCCGCTGATTTCCAGTATTGCTGTACAAGTTTGTCAAGTTCGTCATTGTACTCTTCCTGGGTAATCGCATGTTCCCTGAGTTTGTTTTCAAGTTCCTTCTTATCCTTTGTGAACTTATCAACCAGCTTTGAGAGTTCTGTTTCGGTTTTTCCACCGCCACCGCCTCCGCCACCAGGACCATTTTCGGTTGGAGCAAGAATCTTGTAGTAGTCCTCATAGAGTTTTGTTACCTCAGCATCTGCACTCTTAACCACATTTTGGAGGGCAGAAATTTCTTTCTTTCCAAGTTTTATCTCATCATTGAGTTTCTTGTATTCGCCGCTGTGCAATAATGACTTAGGACCATATACTGTGTCACCATTCTTATCTGCACCCTTACCGACAGAAATTTCTCTAAGCCTCTTTTCCTTCTCCGCGATATCTGTTTGGAGCTGGATTATCTTTGCTTCCGCCTGTGCTCCAGCCGCTGCATGGGCCTGTACCTTTGAAAGTGTTATGGAAGCCTTTATCCAATCCTCAACTACATTGACAATATCCTTGTATGCTTGTTTTGTCTTGTCAAGTGCATCAAGGCCGAAAGCATTGTCTCCGGTAAGTCCAAGGGTTTTGTTTATATCTTCAAGGGCCCTCTTTCTTCTACTGAATTCATTATTTGTATCCTGTACATATGCAAGTTGTGCTCTGAGTTTGTTGTTGGTCTCCTGTGTGCTTATATCAACCTGCTTCATCTCCATCTGATAGTCAGAGTAGATGTTCTTAATCCTTTCGCTCTCCTCCCTGATATGCTTGAAATAATCAACAATTGTAGTAACAACACCAAGTATTGCACTGACAACCATCATAATAGCATTTGCTTTAAGGGCCGCACCAATTGACTTCACTACTGACGCAACACCAAGGTAAGCTCTCTTCAAAAGCCCAACCTGCGTAGTTGATTCTTTCAGTATGCCGAGGTGCTTATCAACATTCTTGCTTGCCTTTTTAGCTTCTTTTGCAATATCATTAAGTTTCCTCCACTCTCTGGTAAGTGGAACTTCCATAGCTCTTCTGCTTCTTACGATTTTGAGGACAGTTTCATTGTATTCTTTGAGAGTATTAAGTTCTTCCTTAGATAGGGCAAATTTTGAGTTTCCAGGTGCACCAGGATTCATTGGAGTAGGTGTTCGCTTGTTGAATTCAAAGACATTATCATTCAAGGTTACACCTCTTGCTTTTGCAAAATCCTTCAATGTATTCTTCTGTGCTCTATATAACCTTTCAAGCTGTTTCTCTGTTTCCTTTACATAGGCATCACCCTCCTTTGTCAAATACTTGAAACCAGAAAAAGAGAGTATACCGGCTGCGATTCCTTTAAGCCCAGACTTGATGATATCAATATTCCTTGAGATTGCACTTACTACCTTGTTAGCCCCATTTACAATATTGTTGAACATCCCTTCGGCACCACTGTTTTCAACAAGTTCATACCAGCTGTTCTTCAATCTATTAAGAGACATTTGTACAGAGTTGAAATCAGCATTCTTGGTGACTGTATTCAACATCGCAGCAAATCTCGGAAGGACCTCAGCGGAAATAACCTGGCCCTTCTTCATCATATCTTCCAACTGTGCGGTAGATACACCCATAGCTGCAGCCATCAAGTTGAAAGCACCAGGAAGGGCATTACCGAGCTGTCTTCTAAGTTCCTCAGCCGAAACCTTACCCTTAGACATCATCTGGGTAATAGCATTCATCATATCCTTGGACCTGTCAGCGGACATATGATAGTAAGCAGCTGCCTTTGTAAGTGCCTCAAATACAAGTTTTTGATTTTCAAGGTCAAGGTTGGTTTTCTCACAAGCAGCATGGAATTGTGCGAAATTGCTTATGAGACTGACCATATCCTGGCTGTAAGACCTCGCAAGGTTCTTACACCATTCAAGGTTCTCGGCATAGTTGGAAACCTCCACATTAACATCGCCGACAGAACTCTTAAAAGTCTTGGTTGTCTTTGATACATTCTCCAAGGTGTTCTTAGCCACAGAAAGCTGTACTGCGGTGTCTTTGAGATTTGATATAAGTTGTGTAAAGCCAAGACCGGCACCAAGAGCACCAGCAAGGGACAGGAAAGAACTCCTAAGTCCTGCAATAGCGGATTTAACATCAGCTACACCCTTTTTGAAACCAGCACTATTGAGCTTTATTGCTGTTTGAAAGGTAAAATTATTTTTTGCCATACTTTATCTTTGCTTTGTTATTTTATCAAGTGATGCATAAATCGCATCCATAAGTCTATTCATAGCTGTCGGGCCTTGAGACTGTACTGCATCAGTCCAAAACATGCTACCATGATTCGGAAGTCCCCTTGAGACACTTCCCCTGTATGCTCCCTTCTTCGTATATCTCTTTGCAGTACCCCGGTCAACAAGGTATGAGTGGTTTGCCCCCTGGATTCTCTTGCCCGGTGAGGACCTTCTGAAACCGGCATATGCCACAGCCTTCTTTGCAGACACTGACCTGGTAAAAGACCTTTTGAGGTTCCCGGTCTTGCTCTTGTTCCTTGTCTCCAAGTTGGACTTACCTACCCTTATGATTGTGTCTACCGCAGTTTTGAGGGTATGCTTGATTACAGTAGATTGCTCCACCTTGTCCATGGAACTCATAATGTTCATAAACTTCTGGTATGAAACATTATCCAGTTCAAAAGTCATATCACCCCTTGGCATTTCTCTGTCCTCCTAAAAATGCAACCGCAGCTGCTGTATTCTTTTCAAGGTCCTTCTCCATCTTGTCTTTCTTGCTGGTCTCCCATGGGAAAGGAATAAGGTCATCAGGGCCCTTTATTTTTTTGCTGTCAATATGCGGCATCACACCAATGTATGTCCACAATCTTTCTTCCTCATATCTCTTTTTGACCATAGTGTCACAGGCTTTGTACATTGGTTCAATCTCCCACAAGCCCATTTCATACATAACATAGTGAGCATCAACATGGTAATCCACTATGAGTGATGTGGCCATATCAGTCATATTCATATCTTTCGCCTCTTTTGAAGCATCACCATCTTCTGTTTCCTCTTCCTTCTTTTTGAATTGGTCAATCACTTCAAGCAAGTCTTTGTATTTCTCCACCGCCCACTTTGAAATCTCTTCATTTTCAAGCATATACATAAAGGCTTCAAACCTCAGCTCCACATTATTGCTTGTATAGAAAGTACAGTACAGAAGCATCGGTATATCTTCATCCACATTGAATTTGAAAAAGGATTTACCGGACAGTCTTTCAAACATGCATATTGACTTGATGGTCAGCTTTATCTCATATCCACTGAAATCCATCTTTGCCTTTTCCTTCTTTTTACGAAACAAATTCCACATTTATCCTTTTTTAAGGGAAAGGCAGATTTCAAGCGGACAAAGTTGGATGAAAGCAAGATTGTCTGTACTATAGTAGTATGACACAAGACAAGCAAAAGAATTACTACCAAAAACACAGAGAAGCCATTTTACAAAAAGAAAAAGAGAAAAGGCCGGAAAGAAGGGAATATCACCGATACTATCAAAAAGAGCGGAGAAAAACCAAACAAGGTCGGGCACAGCAACTACTGGATGCTTACAGATATAAAGACAGGCTGAACAAAAGGGGCGAGACCACAATAACAAAGGAGTGGATACTTGAAAACATATTTACTTCATATTGTATGTATTGCGGCGAGCCAGATTGGGGAAAGCTTGGTTGTGACCGGATTGACAATGAAAAAGCACACACACCAGATAATTGTGTATGTGCCTGTAAATCATGCAATAGCGAAAGACAATATAAAGGGATGTCTGTGGAAGAATTCAAAAGACTGAAGGGTGGCCCCGAATTGGACCACCCTGCTGCTAATAATATGTAGATACCGGTAATTAAGCCGCCTTATAACCGACTTCACCAGAACCGGTGATAGTAAGGGAAGAAGTAGCAATTTCATTGTTACCGCCCGTAATTGAGAGGCTGGTGATAGCACCCTCACCATAGTAGTAAGCCTTGGTAGTATCAGGGCCACCAACAGTACCGCACTCAGTTGAGCTGTCCTGTGCCAAAACCCATCCGATGTTGTCACCCTTGACCATTGCGTCAAACAAGTGGTCCACCGTACAGGCATTGTTCGCATCAGCAGCACTCTTCAAGCAGTAAAGGTTATCAGAACTTACTGTGTATGAGGCATTTCCCGGAAGAACTGCATTCCACCTACAAGCAAGTTTAGTAGTAACATCAAGGGTATCAGCATTCACTTCAAGTGAGCAAGACTGAGAGTATGCGAGAACCTTTGCGGTTGCAACCATACCGGAAGTCATTGCACTGTCTTCAAGCTCTACAAGGTAAAGCCAAAGGTCATTACCCTTAATCAAATCATTATTAACTGACCATGCCATAATTTATATCTGTGTTTTTTTTCTTTTATTTCTTATTTGATTGAGAACACTAAGGTCTCTATGTATTTGTTATCTTCAAAGGATTCTGTACTATCTGCAAGGGTTATGTCTACTTTGCAATTTGAATCAATATTGTGCCTGCCAGAGAGGGCTGAATCTATGTTTGAAGCAAGTTCTATGGCCCTGTCGTAGTCTTCGCTTATTGCTATGACTGCAACCTCACACACATCCTCATATATTCCCTGCTTTACGGATTCCCTTCCATACTTCTGTCTCAGATAGACTATGAAGTCGCCTTTGGTATTCTCAGGGGCAACAAGTGGATAAATGTGATTTCCGACCTGTTCAAAAACATCAAAATCATCAACCAGAATATCTCTTATTGTATTGCCAATGAACCATTTCCGGCATGCTCCTAAATCACAAATCATTAGTCATTAATCTTTGATAGAATTATTGTTAGTTGGTTGTCATCCATATACTTGTCAAGGCTTGTAATCCTGTACCTCTTGCCTTCATACTCAACTATGTTTGTTTCCTCAATTTCCTTGCGGTATCGCACCCTGAAAGTAAGTTCGCTTGAGTGGAATAGTTCATCCGCATCCACGAGGTATGTTTCCTTGTTTTTGAGCCTTTCAGCCCTCACTTGGAACATAAAGACCTCTTCGGTGCTCTTGTACCCACTTCCACTCTGTGTTTCTACCACTTTGTAGAATTTAAGTATTTCGGTTAGGTGTCCGCTGTAAATCATTAGTTGTAATAGTTTCTATATAAGTCAATTAGGTATTGGTAATTAAAGGGTAGGGCAAGGTTCTTAGTGCCAAGGGGCTCCCTGTTCTGGTACATATTGCCAATCATCAGAAGCATCGCTTGACAGAGGGGGGCGGGGAGACACCCCCCATTCTGCTCAGCTAATACGGCGAAGTCCTCATTGACATGAACCCTGACAGCCTGTTCAGCCATATCTATCAGACCAAGGATGTATTCATCATCCTCGGTGAAGTTTGGCTCAATATTCAAGTGTTTCTTTACTGTGTCAAGTTCTAACATTGGACTTCTATATGATTGGATTATTCAAAGATAGCACCGGAAATGCGGTCACCCTTAAGGGTAGCATCACAGAGGTAGTTGACAGTAACCTTAATCTGGTTCTTTCCAGCGAGGGTGTAAGGGTCAACAGTGATGAACATGCCATTGTCCCAAGTTGCAACAGCGAGGTCCTTAGGGTCAAAGCAAATGAGACCGCCTTCAAGGACACTATTGGAAACAACAGCCTTGCGACCATCAATCTCGCCACGGTCCCAAACAAACTGGAGACCGGAAGCCATCTGGGTGCCACGGAGTGCATACTTAACCTTAGGGTCAGCAACAAAGATGAAGTCGCTACCATTCTTTTCCTCAACAGCCTCTTCAAGGTCAAGGACATCATCAAAGGTGATAGAATCAATAGTCTTACCAGTTACAAGGTAATCCTTACCGGAGTAGAAAAGGCCTTCCGGCTCTGCGTCTGACCCTTCCCCTTTACCGAAGACAGTCTGGTCAAACTTTTCTGCGACAGCAGCTGCAAGGTCGGAGATAAGGATAGCCTCGGCATCCTCAGGTGACTGAGCAAGGAACTGGCGGGAAATGGTGATGTAAGCGGTAAGTCTCTTAGGGGAAAGTGAAACCTCTGAGAAGATGTTCTTACCATCCTCAGCATCAGCATTCTCGCTGTCAGCCCAATAAACATTGGAGCCATTGTACTTAGGGATGCGGATGTTTCCAACAGCATTTCCGAACCAAGTAGCACCGAGCTTGTTGAGGACAGAAGCATTGCGGATTGCAACTTCAAGTCTCATCTTATCCTCAGGGACATTCTCTTTACCATAGCTCTCTACGGTAGCAGCAATGCCATCCTCAACAGGGGCACGGAAGTTAATCTGGTTGCCATTCACATATGCCCTCTGTTCGTCAGTAAGGTTGTTTTCTACAACACCCTTAATAAGGTCAAAAAGTCTAATTTCTTTCATTGTGTTTTTCTTTGTTATCTCTTTATGATTTTTTTGTTCTGCGAGTTTCCTGTTTTCCTCTTCTACCTTTGCGAGTTCCGCCTTTGCTGCGTCAATCTGGCTGCGAAGGTCCACCATCTGGTTTGATTCCTCTTCGGTGAGTTCCCTCTGCTCAGCCTCGCCATTGGCAATAACATTCTCCAAGGTTGTCTGAAGGTCAAGGATTTTTTCTCTAATTTCTAATTCAGTCATATCCTTTATAATTTTGGATTGTTATTATAGCTTTACTTTAAGTAAAGGTGCGGTTTTGTCCGCTTTTACTTAGCGGTCATCCTTTGCCGATTCCTTTGGCTCTTCCTGCTTCGGCTCTTCCTGTGGGACCTTCTTGGTGTCAATAATGTCATTGCGTCCGAATCGTATTACCATAGTGCTTTCCTTGTTTATTTAATTATTATTATTCAGCTCATCAGCCTTTGCTAGAGCTTCTTTGTACTCTTCCCTGAGTTGGTTGTAGTATTCTTCAAGTTTGGCCTTCTTCGCTGCCTCTTCCTCTTGTCTTTTTTCCTCGGCCATTCTTTCTTCTTCTGCGATTCTTTGTTCATTGGCAATTCTTTCTTGTTCCTGGATTTCAGCGAAGCGGGCACATTTCACAGCACCCTCAATACCGTAATATGACTGGTCCACAATGGAAAGGTCATATATCTTGTCAAACTTGTTGATGGTTCTGTCATATACACCATCAGCAGCCTTGACCCAGGTATCTGATTCCACAGTAAAAGCCCAACTCATCTCATCAAGGTCACCTCTCTTAATGCGGTCCTTGATATAGACTGAAAGATTGTCATCAGCCGGGACAAAGGAGAAATATACACCATCTTCCCTGACATCAATATTAAGGGAACCCTTGCCCATCTTGTTTCTGGCAAGGAATCCTTTTGATTTGTCATGGTTGTAAAGAAGGAATACATCACTCTTTTCAAATACACCGTCAACAGCCTCAGGTGCAATTGTTTCCCTGAATCCTTCCCTGTTTGGTGAGGGTGTGTTGAAAGGAATAGCCCTACCTTCAATCACTGGGGTCTCAGGTACAGACTTGAATTCAACACTGTATTGTCTGATTTCTTTTTCCATGATTAAACTATTTTCTTTATAAAGTGATTATTTTGTCTGCCTTTTGGTGGTTATGGTGTGAAATCTATATAAACATCATTACTATCGGCATTAAAAGATATTGAATTAATTGAGGAAAAACTGTATGTATCTGTATTTATATCAGCTACTTCATAATCTGTTTCAGTTATTTGTTCTACTCTGTCTACTGATATGGTAAGGGTGGATGCTGTAACAACCTCATTATCATAATATAAGGTTATTGATGTATAGGGCTCAGAGAAGACCATTTCATACATATCTCCGAGGGTTTCTGGCAAATCTATAACTTCCGAACCATCAAGGAGTACTGATGCTGTATGGGCGGTCGGTCCTACTGGTGTTGCCTCATACACAACATCGGTACCCAGGTAGATTTTATCAACCTGGGTATCACCGACATATGCTTTATTTATATCTAAATTCGTCATAACTATTTATAGATTAGATAGTTATTTTAAACCTCCGCATCTTCTATTGTCCAACCTTTCGGTGCACCATTCACACCGATTGTCCAAGATACATCAGGGTGTTTGACAAATGTACCAGAAGAAGCAACACCATCAACCCACCTTGAAGTGGTTGTTAAACCTGCATTTTTTGCCAGACATTTTATATATCTAAGTACTCTACAGTTTCTAAACATATGTAGATAACAACCATCTGGCAATGTTGTTGCTGGAAGTTCAGGGGCAGTTCTAAGGCCGGTACAACCATAGAACATAAAGCTATAACAATTCTGTGCTAATGTTGTTGCAGGAAGTTCAGGTGCTTGTGTAAGATTTGTACAATTTTGGAACATATATCCATAGCAACCGCTTGCTAATGTGGTGGCAGGAAGTTCTGGTGCGGTTGTGAGGCTTGTACAACCGACGAACATATATTGGTAACAAAAACCTGCCAATGTTGTTGCTGGAAGTTCAGGTGCTTGAGTTAAACTTGTACAATTTCGGAACATACTATAATAACAATCATCTATCAATGTTGTTGCAGGAAGTTCAGGTGATGTGGTAAGACTTGTACAACCATCAAACATATTTTGGTAACAGTACTGTGCAAGGGTAGTTGCAGGCAGTACAGCGGTCACACCCGTCAAGCTTGTACAACCAGAGAACATACCTTGATAGCAGTACTGTGCAAGGGTAGTTGCAGGCAAGTCTGGCATATCAGTTATGTTTGTACCTCTAAACATATTGCTGTAACAATACTGTGCTAAAGTAGTAGCAGGTAGGGCTGGTGCTTGTCTAATAGGGCAGTCAGCGAACATAGACAAATATGCATAATCCGGTACAGAAAGTGCTGGCAGGGTTGTGGCTGCTGTCAAGGAAGTACACCCATTAAACATAGACCTGTAGCAATTTGCTGCCAAAGTTTCTGCCGGAAGTGTTGGTGCTGAAGTAAGACTTGTGCAACCATAGAACATTTCCCTGTAACAGCTATCTGTAATTGCCGTGGCGGGAAGTTCCGGGGCAACACGCATCCTGGTGCACCCATTAAAAAGACCCTTGAAACAATAGGTTGAAAGATTGCAGTCTGGCAGGACAAGGTGTCTTTCATTATATTCCACAGATTCCATGTCCTCATTAAAGGTGAATCCAGTCTTGCTTTGGAATAGGTTCATAAAGGCTCTGTCATTCATAGGAATATCATCTATGGCTTCTTTATCCTGGTTATGAACCATAGCTTCCCATGTATTTGGGGTAATAAGCAAGCTCTTTATGTTGCCATAGACCTTTGCTGTAAGACCATTATAATTAACAAAGTAGTGGAAAGGACCATCGGTGGAGCCGGAAGCAAAGCCATAGGCACCGACCTCAGAACTCGCCCCATAGAACTTGAATACATCACCCTGGGACAAACCGGTAGCAATCACCACATCTACTGTCTTGGATGTTGAAGGGGTACCGGTCATTCGTACCTCGGTAAGCTCACCGTCATTCTTAGAATACACTATACTCCTACCATATTCTGAGACATCACTTGTCCTTGATACACCTGAAAGCCTCCAGATAAGTCCGGTGGTTGAAGCTGTTCCGGGGTTTTCAATCAAAATTGTAAGAGGTTCCCAGAACATAGGGTCAACATAGTCATGGCATTCTCCATTCCACCAGTATTTACCTTCGCAATCACATAAAGCCTTTCCTGACAATCCCTCACAAGGGCCTGGTGCCTGTTCCCACACAACATCATAACCCAAATACATCTTAACAACCTCATCAGTACCCACATACGCAGCTTTTATATTCAAGTTGGTAAGCATATTGTCAGCGGGTGCACCACCTTGTATTTTTGATGCATATGCGGGCCAAGCTTCCTGGTATGCTGAAACACTTCCATCAGGCACATAGATTGCTGAAAGAAGATTAGGGTCGCCAAAAGTTATTCCTTCCCCGTCTTCAAGCTCAGGTGGTGTTGTTGCAAGACATGTAAGTGTAAATGTATGCTGGTCTATGTCTTGTTCATCTCTGGTATTGAATGAATTAACACCAATATATGTGACTGTTGATGGGATTGTGACAGCTGTATAAACACCGTGCTGGAATGCTTGTCCTTCTATTCTTTGCAGCCCCTCATTCAACACTATATTAGCCAGGATGTTATTATCACAAAATGCATATCCATCTATTGTCTGTACAATTTCTGGCACTTCCACGGCTACTATATCCCATCCTTGGTATGCTCCGTAATCTATAGTACTGTCAGTCAAGGTGATAGTTTCTTGCCTACCACCTTGATATGTCAGTTTAAGTTCATTATAATTACTCATAACTACTTAAAGATTAAATAGTTATTATCTTTCTGGTTCTGTGTGCGGTGTGGTCCTTATAACAAAACCGGTAAGTATTTCACCTTTATCACCGGGGATATCATCTTGCCAGGTTATTGTGAAGCTATCAGTATCTTCTGCAAAAGTGAATTCGGTACTACCATACTCATAATCACCTTTGGAGTTGATGTGCCAAAGTCCTTCGGTACCATCAGCTGCATTTATCAAATTAAGTACAGCATCAGCAGGGAAATAAGAATAGAAATTGTGCATAGGTCTTAGACCATCTGTTGTTGCAAAAGCATCAACACCAAGTTCATCGGTTTTTATACCTTGGCCTTCATAAGCAACTGGAAATGTGCATACAAATTCGGTTGGTGCAGCTGCCTTTTTGGGGTTGGAGGTAGTGACTCTTATGGCCCAATCTTCTATCAGTCCGGCTTCATCACGCAAACCTTTCTCGGTATAAAAAGTGCCATCCATCACCACAGCAAAAGGAGAGAGTAGTTCATTACCACCATTATAGGCTTTTGCAATATCTATTCCTTCACCAGCCATCATATGTTTATCAAATGTATATTCTGCCATAGTTCAATTAGTTATTTACGATTATATAGAAGGTGTTAGGGTCCTTATCTACAATAGCATCATAATCACTCTGTGTGCCCCTCCATATGGTTGAAACATAGGTAGATGTAACCATATTGGCTATAGCTGCACTTGTGATATAGTTCTTTTCAACTATCTGGGTTTCAACTTGTGCACTAGTGACATATCCGGCATCATTAGTAAATGCGGTATTGCTTGTGGGAACCGTAGGTATTTGAGATACAGTAGCATAACCCTTTGAGGTAATCTGTGTCTCAACCTGTGCGGAAGTAACAAGATTTTCAATTGCTGCGTCTGTTATATAGCCAGCGTCATTAGTGAAAGCCGTATTTGATGTAGGTACCGTAGGTATTTGAGATACAGTAGCATAGTTATAAGCCTCAACCTGAGATTTTACATCGCCAGAATTGACATAGTTCTTCGCTTCAATCTGGGTCTCTACCTGTGCGGAAGTAACAAAATCGGCTATCTCAGCAGAAGTAATATAATTCTTGGAAACAATCTGTGTTTCAACCTGTGCACTTGTTATATAATTCTTTGAAGTAATTGCATCTTCGGTCTGTGCTGAAGTGTAATATGCTGACATATCCGCACCACCTTCAATAACAATATTACCGCCATTTGTGATTGCACTTCCATTAATGGTACTGAACCCGCTTGTTGGGGTGTAAGCGGCCATGTCAGGCATAGTTACAGATGACCATACAGGAATGCCATTACCGGCAGATACAAGTACTTGACCAGCAGTACCGCCAGCAGTAGGGGCGAAAAAACTAAGATTATCTCTGTTTAAGCCATAAACATATAAAGGATAATTATTCAGATGAATGGAGTTTTTATATGCTTTACTGACTTCTCCTGTTATAACACCATCTTCATTCCAAGCCGGAAATACATAATCTCCGGTATTTGCACTAACACTCACAGCATCAGCCTTTCCGCTTGTGGCAGCTGAAATTGCTGCATCGGTCTGTGCGGAAGTGTAATAGTTATCCATATTGACACCAGAAAGGGCATCCTGGACATACTGCTCGGTTGCAAGACCAGATACAGCCTGTGCAATAGCCGCATCGGTCTGTGCGGAAGTGTAATACGCGGACATATCCGCACCACCTTCAATCACAATATTGCCACCATTTGTGATTGCGGAACCATTTATTGTTGAAAAACCGGAAGTAGGGGTATATGCAGCTGCCTTTGTGTCAATTTGGGTTTCAACTTGTGCAGAAGTAACATAGTTTGATACATCCGGGAAAGTTACAGCAGACCATACAGGTGCACCATTACCGGTAGAAACAAGGATATCACCTGCATTACCAGCTGTTTCTGGTGTATAAAAACTCAAACCGACTCCCCCGTATTCAACAATCATAGTTGATGCATAGGGGTCCCCATTTATGTTTACAAATCTACTACTTAAGGACGGACCGGCACCTGTTATTATACCTTGTGTATTCCAGTCAGGAAAAGTATATGCACCGGCTACTCCTGTTACATTTGCAGCATCAGCTTTTCCGCTTGTTGCCGCCGATATCGCATCTTCGGTCTGTGCGGAAGTGTAATAACCTGAAAGGTCTACACTTGGTGTCGCAGCTGAAAGTTCATCTATTCTTCCTTCCAGTTGATTAAGACCCGCTGCTGCTACCTGCTGGGTTTCGCTGATGAGTGTGAAAGCTGATTGCATATCACCGCTTGTTGCATAACCTTCAAGGGAAATACCAGAAACAGCATTATCCACATAATCCTTTGTCTCGCCGGATTCCCAATAAGGGACAAGTGAGCTGTCTATAAGTGTCTGTACCTGTGCCGGGGTAACTCCACTACCGGAGCCACCACCACCATTTGCGTATTTATTTACTATCATAGTTCCGTGTTGGTTTTAGAGGATTATTTTTACATTGTCATCGGTGTTCCCTACAAGTTTGTACCATCCATAGGTCATTGAACCGAGATAGATAAGGTTCTCACCGGCCGGAACTATTGCGTCAGGGTCAAGTGTAAAATTCTCGCCATCAGCGGAATAGGCGACCTGGTAACCAGAGGTTGTAGGTGCCACTGCGAATTGATTTTTCTTCGCGGAGAATCTGTTTTCTCCATTAACTTTTGACTGCATAATTCTGAATTGTTTATATGATTATTGTTTTAGATAAAAGGTGGTCATAAGGCAGACAAAAAGAAAAACCCCACCAAGAACTGGCAGGGAAAAAAGTGATATGAGAAGAAAGGCTTTTTTTATTGAATAGGTTGAATCCTGTCGGCATATGTCGCCCAGTAGTGGTTTGTGGCGGTTGAATTCTTATATGTTTCCACAGACTCTGCTGGCACATATATAGGCGAATTAGATGTGCTTGCAAATGCCTGACTACCTATTTGTGATGGCACTGCACTCCTTACTGTTATACCATTGGCATTAATCGCTGTGTCAAACCTAAAGGAAAAAGCACCAATTTTGGTAACTGTCTCTGGTATGTCTATTCCACGCAGGTATGAACAATATTCAAAAGCACTATCACCTATCTCGGTTAAACCGGAACTCAAACTTACACCGGTCATGGTACTGCATTGTTCAAATGAGTGCCCTCCTATCTTTGATACCGTATCCGGGATTGATACAGAGTGAAGAGTACTGCAAGAACTAAATAAATAGTTTGCTATCTCAGTCAAACCGGTGCTGAGTGTCACTGCGGTCATTCCACTGCACCCTGCAAAGGCCTCATCTCCGGCACTTGTAACACTGTTCGGCATTACTACATTGCTTAGACTTTCACACCCCTTGAAAGCAGCACCACCGATTGTAGTCAGGGCATTTGTAAAGGGATATGCTGAAAGTGACTTGCATTCCAAAAAGGCTGAATTACCGATTGTACCTATGTTCCCATTGATAGTTAATTCAGTTAAACCGCTGCAGCCCTTAAACATTCCTTCCGATATAGAAGTAATACCAGACCCGATTGTTGCAGATGTTAAGGATGTACAACCACTAAAGACATAAGTTCCAATGGTGTTAACACCATCAGGTATTACTATGGAGGTCAATGACTTATTCCCCTGGAAGGCTGAGTTATTGATGGCTGTTGTGCCGCTTCCAATCTGTACAGATGTCAAACCTGTGCACCAGAAAAAGGCTCTGGCACCAATTACTGTCATCCTGTCTTTGATTACTGCGGTTTCTATCCTCTCAGCATATTCAAAAGCATCGGTTGGAATATTGCTTGAAAGATACCAGATGTCAAGGGTGTGCAGGTCGGTGTCGCTAAAGGTATATGAACTAACCGGGGTAATCTCAATTCCGTCTATGGCCATCTTATCAATACTGCCTAGGCTTGAAT
>Ga0326511_10001102_pt1 | contig 22821 bp, 32 predicted proteins | sample 0_2496_0518_D_FD_203701 | JGI IMG/M metagenome (GOLD analysis project Ga0326511, IMG submission 203701) | Bovine rumen microbial communities from UC Davis, California, United States - 0_2496_0518 | ecosystem: Host-associated > Mammals > Digestive system > Stomach > Rumen | place: USA...
CTCGATTTTTATAGATTGCGACTAATTTGGGCGAATTTGGGGGAACCATGGCGAAGATAAGCGGAGACAACTACATCCTGGCATATTACCAGCAGATCCGCAATGGCTCCGTGGTGGTGGGCCGCTGGATACGGGCTCTATACGAGTACATCGTGGACGGCCTGGACAAAAAGCTCTTTTTCTTCGACCAAAAGAAAGCCAATGCTGCTATTGAGTGGATCGAGACGCACACCTTCCACACCGAGGGCGATCTGGCACCGGGGCCGTTCGTTCCGGAGCTTTGGCAAAAGGCTTTTTATAGCTGCGTTTACGGCATCGTGGACGAAAAGGGTAACCGGCAGTTCCGCGAGGTGCTGCTCGTGATCGCCAGGAAGAACGGCAAATCCATCATGGCCTCCGGCATGGCCAAATACGACTGGTTTATCGACGGCGGATTCGGCGCCAGGGTCTACAATCTGGCCCCGAAGCTCGACCAGGCGGACATTGTCTATAACAACATCTGGGCCATGACCATGCTCGATCCGGAGTGGCAAGAGCGCAAAGAGCGGCTTGCGGAGGCGAAGAAGCGCAAAGAGTATGGCGATGATCCGGAGCTCGCCAGGCACCGCATGACGGATCTGTACATCCCGGCGACCAACTCCACGGTCAAGAAGATCGCTTTCTCCGCGAAAAAGTCTGATGGCTTTAATCCGTCCATGTGCATCTGCGACGAAGTGGCCGCGTGGGAGGGGGACAAGGGCCTAAAGCAATACGAGGTCATGAAGTCGGGCATGGGCGCCCGGAGCAACGGGCTCCTACTGTCCTGCACGACTTCCGGCTATATTAACGATTCGATCTATGACGAGCTCATCAAGCGGTCGACGCGCTTCCTGATGGGCGACTCCAAAGAGCGGAGGCTGCTGCCGTTTCTGTACATGATCGACGACGTCGACAAGTGGAACGACATCAACGAGCTCCGCAAGAGCAATCCTAATTTAGGCGTTTCCGTCTCCGTGGATTTCATGCTTGAGGAGATCGCGATTGCGGAAGGATCACTCTCCAAGCGCGCCGAGTTCCTGACCAAATATTGCAACATCAAGCAAAACAGCTCACTCGCCTGGCTCCCGGCGAAAGTCGTGGAGGACGCTGCGGGCGATCCGCTCGACCTGTCAGATTTCCGCAACAGCTATTGCGTGTGTGGCGTCGACCTGTCACAGACGACCGACCTCACCGCGGCGGTGGCCGTGATCGAGAGGGGCGGCGAGCTCTACGCATTTGCCCACTTCTGGCTGCCTGGCGAGAAGATCGAAGAGGCGACGCAGCGGGATGGCGTGCCATACGACATTTACATCAAGCGCGGGCTCCTGTCGCCGTCGGGTGACAACTTTGTTGATTATCATGACTGCTATCAGTGGCTCGTGGATCTGATCGAGAAATATCAGATCTACCCGCTCCGGGTGGGGTATGACCGTTATTCGGCACAGTATCTCGTGCAGGATCTGGCGGCTTATGGGTTTGTACCGGATGACGTCTACCAGGGTGAAAACCTCTACCCGGTCATCCAGGAGACGCAGGGCATCCTCGAAGACAGGCGGCTCCACATCGGAGACAACGACATCCTCAAGGCGCATTTATTAAACAGCGCCATCAAAATGAGCGCGGAGCGCGGGCGGGGCAAGCTGATCAAGCTGCAGCCATCCCTCCACATAGACGGATGCGCGGCCCTGCTGGATGCGATGACTGTGCGGCAGAAATGGTACGCCGAGATCGGCGAGCAGCTAAAGAACAAGGAGTAGATAACCATGGGACTTTTCGAAAAGATATTCGGCAACCGGCCAAAGCCGAGGGACGACGACTATGGCGGCGTCTTCCGACTGCTTGACTGGTATCGGCCGGCGTTTACCAGCTACTCCGGCGGGCTCTATGAGTCGGAGCTGATCCGGGCGGCGATCAATGCCAGGGCGACACATATCAGCAAGCTCAGCGTGGAGACCCAGGGCGCGGCGCGTCCGGCGCTGCAGGTCAAGCTCCGGCACGGGCCGAACGAGTTCCAGACCTGGGGGCAGTTCCTCTACCGCCTCTCGACGATCCTGGATGTGCACAACACAGCCTTTATTACTCCGGTGTTTGACGAATACGGCGAGCCATCCGGCGTCTACGCCCCACTCCCTCACCGCTGCGAGGTGGTGCAATACAACGATGTGCCGTATCTGCGCTATGAGTTCGGCTGGGGAGACAAGGCAGCTGTGGAGCTGGCGTGGTGCGGGGTGATGACCAAGTACCAGTACCGGGACGACATCTTCGGCGAGAGCAACAAAGCACTCCTGCCGACGCTCGACCTGATCCACATCCAGAATCAGGGCATCGAGGAGGGCGTAAAGAGCGCGGCGTCCTATCGCTTTATGGCGACGCTGACCAACTTCGCGAAGCCGGAGGATCTGGCCAACGAGCGGAAGCGGTTTACGGCGAAAAACCTCGCCAGGGACGCAGAGGGCGGCGGCCTCCTGCTTTTTCCGAACACCTACAAGGACGTCAAGCAGGTCGACGTCAAGCCCTGGGTGGTGGACGCGGAGCAAATGCGCCTGATCAAGGACAACGTCTACGAGTATTTCGGAGTCAACGAGGACGTCCTGACCAACAAGACATATGGCGACGCCTGGAGCGCTTTTTATGAGGGCGCGGTAGAGCCGTTCGCGATCCAGTTCTCGGACATCATGACTAAGATGCTGTTTACCTTCCGGGAGCAGAGCCAGGGCAATCTGGTGATGGCTACGTCCTCCCGGCTGCAGTACATGAGCAACGCGGACAAGCTGGCCGTCTCTGCTCAGCTGCTCGACCGGGGCATCATGAGCATCAACGACGTGAGGCAGATCTGGAACTTGCCGCCGGTGGAAGGCGGAGACACGCGCATCATACGCGGCGAATACTACGACGCCGCAGGGAGGCTGAGCGATGGAAACGAATAAGACCATTATGGATAAGCTCTTTGAGGGGCGGCAGTACCGCGACATTAACGTCTCGGCGTTTGAGCGTCGGGCGGAAGGGGACGGCGAAAAGATCGTCTCCGGCTATGCGACCACATTCAATCAGCCTTACGAGCTGTGGAGCTATGACGGTTACACGGTGCTTGAACAGATCGACCCGGCGGCCTTCGACGACTGCGACATGGCCGACGTGATCATGCAGTACAACCACGAGGGGCGCGTATTTGCCAGAACCGGCAACGGCACCCTTGAGCTCGATCCGGACGACAAGGGGCTCCACATTCGAGCCAACCTGGGCGGTACCGAGATCGGCCGGCAGCTTTTCGAGGAGATCGAGGGCGGCTATACGACAAAGATGTCATATGGATATAAGGTGGCCGAAGATAAGCGGGAGGTTACGGAAAAACACGAAGACGGGTCTGTCACTGTCCTGCGGACGATCACCAAAATCAAAAAACTTTACGATGTTTCCGCGGTCTCGCTTCCGGCGAACGACGCGACAAGCATATCAGCGCGGGATTACGGCGAGGGAGTCATTGCCGAGATCAGGGAGGAGATCCTCAAGCGCAAAAAACAGAAGTTAAGAATCAGACTTTTGACGGAGGTTTAAAACCATGGATTTTAAGGCAATGACTAACGAGGAGCTCGAGGCAAGACGTGCGGCGATTGCCGGAGAGCTGGACAAAGACGACGCGGATCTCGACGCCCTGGAGGCGGAGGTGCGCGGCATCAACGAGGAGCTGGAGGCCCGCAGGGCTGCAGCGACAAAGAAAGCCGACATCCGGGCGAAGGTAGCCGCAGGCGCCGGCGAGACGAAAAAGACCATCAAAGAGGAGGGCAAGGAAATGCAGCCTACTGCATCCGAGATCAGAAACAGCAAAGAATATATCAACGCATACGCCAACTATGTCAAGACCGGCGACGCGACCGAGTGCCGCACACTGCTGACCGACAATGTGAACGGCGGCGTGGTAGCCGTTCCGACCTTTGTCGGCGAGATCGTGGCCGAGGCCGTCAAGGCGTCCCCGATCCTGTCCAGAGTGAGACGGATGGAAGCCCGCGGCAACGTGAAGGTTGGCTTTGAGATCGAGGCGCCCGCAGCCGAGATGCACACCGAGGGCGGTGATCCGATTGAGGAGGAGGAACTGACGCTCGGCATCGTGACCATGGTGCCGAAGACCTGGAAAAAGTGGGTATCCATCTCCGACGAGGCCCTGGACGCCATGAGTGGCGAGGCATATCTGCGCTACATTTACGACGAAGTGACCCGCGGCATCATCAAGGCCCGCGAAAACGCCGTCGTGGCCGCGATCCTTGCAGCGCCCCAGGTGGCAACCGCGACCGCTCCCGCCGTGGCAAAGACCGGAGCTGCTGCCGGCAACATTGCCGACTTTATCAACGCCAGAGCCCTGCTGAGCTCCGCGGCGACCGACCTGGTGATCATCTGCACGCCGGCGCAGTACGCGCAGTACCGCACCCTGCAGCTGGGCGCCGCCTATGCGGTTGACCCCTTCGACGGCCTGACCGTCCTGTTTTCCGATGCGGCCACGGCTCCGATCATCGGCGACCTGTCCGGCGTCATGGAAAACTGCCCGAAGGGCGAGGACATCGAGTTCAAGTATGACGATCACACCCGCATGAAGCAGGATCTGGTGGACATCCTCGGCCGTCTGCCGTCCGCGATTGCGGTCGTCGGCAACAAGTTCTTCGCGAAGGTTGCCGCCTAATGAAGATTAAGCTGCTGCATGACGCGGCCGTGCGTTTCCCCGCGGGGACTGTCCTTGACGTCCCCGAAGGGGAAGCTAAGAAGCTGATTGCCTTTAACAATGCCGAGGAGGCAAAAACGCCGAAGAAAAAGCCGGCAAAATAGCACGGAGGGGATCACATGACGAACGCGGACAGGGCAAATCTACTCGCAGCGGCAAAGCTGGCGCTCCGGATCACGACAGACGTCTTCGACGCGGAGATCATCGACCTCGTTGACGCCGCGGTGATTGATCTCGGAATTGCCGGGGTCACGCTCGGCGCGGAGTCAGAGATTGACGCCATCGTGCGCCGGGCGGTCATGACATACTGCCGCCTCAACTTCGGCCAGCCTGACGACTACGACCGGCTCAAAGCCAGCTACGACGAGCAGAAGGCGCAGCTGGTGACGGCGACCGGTTACACGGAGTGGGGGTGAGTCGATGGACAGATCCGAGGTTATCACCCTGCTGTCCTCCGGGATCACGAAGGACGAAAACGGCGTAGAGCACGAGACGCTCACGCGCCGTGACGTTTTTTGCCAGGTCGACAGCGTGACCCGCTCCGAGTTTTTCGACGCGGGCCGCTCCGGCCTCAATCCTGAGTTTCGGTTTACGCTCTTTGCCGGGGATTACCAGGGCGAGGAGCTGGCGGAGTACAATGGCAGGACATACGCGGTCTACCGCACGTATTTCGCCCGGACAGACATACTCGAGCTCTACGTAGAACGGAAAGGCGGGGCAAATGGCAAGGGGCACTAAAACGCCGCTCGACAAGCTGGAATCCGCCATCGCCAAGATGCTGACGGAATACGGCGAGGAGATCACTGAAAACGTCCGCACGCTGGTGCCGAAGGTGGCGAAAGCCGGCGCGTCGGCCTTGCGTGACACCTCGCGCAATTCGTTCGGCGGCTCCGGGGCCTACGCAAGAGGCTGGACATCTGCGGCGGAAAACGGCCGGATGTATACGACGGCCACCATCTACAACAAAAAGCCTGGGCTCCCGCACCTATTGGAGCACGGGCACGCAAAGAGGGGCGGCGGCAGAGTGCCAGGGACGGTGCATATTGCGCCGATCGAGCAGGAGATTGCCGAAAACTTTGAGAAAGAACTGGAGGCGACGCTATGACGACGGCAGAGGTTAATCGGATGATCGAGTCGACCGGCATCCCGTCGGCCTATCATCACTTTACAAAAGCGACGGCAAAAGAGCCGCCCTTTATCTGCTTTTATTACCCCGGCGATCACGACATGATCGCCGACAATGTCAACTACGCGGCCATTAACGAGCTGATCGTGGAGCTTTACACGGACAACAAGGACTTTAACGCGGAGGCCGTCATGGAGGCGGCGTTAAGAGACGCGGGGCTGTCCTGGAGCCGTCAGGAGACCTACATCGACGCCGAAAAAATGTATATGGTCGCATACAGTACGGAGGTACTCATAAATGAAGGTTAAATTTGGCCTCAAAAATGTGTATTATGCCAAAGCCACTATTGCGGCAGATGGCTCCGCCACCTATGGCGAGCCCGTCCGCTGGCCCGGCGCCGTCAACCTGAGCCTTGACGCCAAGGGTGATGTCAACCGCTTCCGGGCGGACAATATTGATTACTACGTGAGTCAGAGCAACAACGGCTATGAGGGCGACTTCGAGAGCGCACTCGTGCCGGATAGCTTCCGCAAGGACATTCTGGGCGAATTCGAGGACACCAACGGCCTGCAGGTCGAGGAGGTGGACGCGGATATGCATCCGTTTGCCCTGCTCTTCCAGTTCGAGGACGATGTGGCGAACACCCGCCACGTCATGTATAACTGCACGGCCTCCCGCCCTGCGGTGGCGTCCCAGACGACCGATACGACCATCGAGCCGGTGACCGAGTCCCTGACCATCACGGCCTCCTCGATCTATGTGCCGACGCTTGACAAAGACGTCGTCAAGGCAAAGGTCGGCCCGGATCAGACGACCCCATACGCCGCATGGTTTACCGCAGTGCAGCTGCCGGCCTGATCTCTGGCGGAGGGCTAAAGATTGTATAACATCATCAAAATCGGAGAGACAGAAGTGCCGATGCTGGCGCTCGCGTGCGTGGATCTGTGCTATGAGCGCATTTTCCACGCCGACCCGATCAAGATCCAGGCTGCGAAGGATTACGGCCCCGCCGAGGGCATCGAGCTTTTTCAGAAGATGGGTTTTGTGATGTCCGAATACGCGCAGCGGAAGAGCATCAAGGCGATGGCGGAGCTCACGGAAGACGACTACGCCGAGTGGCTGTGCCAGTTTGATCGAGGCGCCTACATGACGGCAATCGCCGACGTGCGCGCCACATACGAGGGCCAGAAGGTGACATATTCCGACCCAAAGCCAGAAGCCGACCTACAGAACGCCAACTAACTGTGGCACTGTTCCTCCTGCGGGCGCTCCAAGTCGGCCTATCACTGGACGATCTGGAGCGCCTTGAGTTTGGCCAGGTGCTCGACATCATGACCGAGGCCGGCAACGACGGCCACACATACAGGCAGCTGGCGACGCAGGACGACTTCGACCGGTTTTAACAAGGAGGCGCATCTATGGCGGCAGGGCGTAACATTAAGGGCATCACAATCGAGATCGGCGGCGACACGACCGGCCTGGACAAAGCCCTAAAAGGTACACAGACCGAGCTAAACAAGACCCAGGCGTCCCTCCGGGACGTGGACAAGCTGCTTAAGCTCAACCCCGGCAACGTGGAGCTCCTGACACAGAAGCAGGGTTATCTCACCACGGCGATCGAGGACACGAAAAAGAAGCTGGACACCGAAAAAGAGGCGCTCCGGCAGATGAAGGAAAACAACACCACCGGCGAGGTGACGGAGCAGCAGAAAGCCCTTGAGCGCGAGATCCTGGCCACCGAGGGGCAGCTGGAAAGCCTTGAAGGCGAGTACAAGACATTCGGCTCCGTGGCGAGCCAGCAGATCAAGCAGGTCGGCGGCAAGATGCAGGAAGCCGGCAAGAAGATCAGCGAAGTCGGCAAGGGCCTGACGATGGGCGTCACGGCCCCGATCGCCGGAGTGGCTGCCGCTTCCGTGACGGCGTGGAAAGAGGTCGACGAGGCCATGGACACGGTCACGACCAAGACCGGAGCCTCCGGCGACGCGCTCAAGGCCATGCAGGAGAGTGCGAAGAACCTCGCCAAAGAGATCCCGACCGACTTCCAAAGCGCCGCGGATGCTGTCGGAGAAGTCAACACGCGGTTTGGCCTGACGGGCGAGGCGCTCGAGTCGCTGTCTGGTAAGTACGTCAAATTCGCCCAGTTAAACGGCACGGACGTCACGACCGCGGTCGATAAGACCCAAAAGGCCATGGAAGCCTTTAACGTGACGGCGGACGATGCGGACGACTTCCTGGACGCCCTGACCAAGGCATCGCAGGACACCGGCGTCGACGTCGGCAAGCTCGCGGACGAGATGGTCAAATCCGGCCCAGCCCTGCAGGGGATGGGATATTCGGCGGCGGATGCGGCGAAGCTGCTGGCCGGCGTGGAGAAGACCGGAACGGATACGTCGGCGGTTATGGCCGGGCTGCAGAAGGCCATGGTCAACGCCGCGAAAGATGGCAAGCCAATGAGCGAGGCCATGGCGGAGGTCGAAGACGCCATCAAGAACGCGGGGAGCGACACGGAGGCCACACAGGCCGCCATGGAGCTTTTCGGCAACAAGGCCGGCCCCGCGATCGCAAAGGCTGTCCGCGAGGGCTCGATCTCGTTTTCTGAGCTCGGCGCGAATCTCTCCGACTATGCCGGCACGGTCGAAAGCACGTTTAACGAGACGCTTGATCCGCTCGACTCGATGCAGACCACGCTCAACGCGCTCAAGAGCACCGGCGCGGAACTGGTGGAGAGCGCTGCGCCGATGATCACGACGGCCATGGAAGGACTCGCTTCTGTCGTCAGCAAGCTCTCCGAGGCGTGGGGCAGCCTGGACGAAAACCAGCAGCAGATGGTCATCACAATCGCCGGAGTAGCTGCGGCAATCGGCCCGGTTGTGACCGCGATCGGCGGGCTCGTGACGGCCGGCGGAACCGTGGTCACGATGGCCGGATCAATCAGCGGCGCGATCACGGCCGCGGGAGGCCTGGCGCCGGCAGCGGCAGCGCTCGGAACTGCGGCGGCCCCGTTCCTGGCGGGCGGCGCGATTGTGGTCGGCATTATCGCCGGAGGCGCTCTGCTGATCAAAAACTGGGACAAGGTAAAGGCAGCTGCGGGAAAGCTCAAAGACGGCGCCGTGGCCGCGTGGAACACGCTCAAGAGCAAGACGTCTGAGACATGGGAGAGCATCAAGACGACCGCAGTCACCAAAGCCCAGACGCTCAAAGACAACGCCCTCTCCAAATGGGAGGAGCTCAAGAGCAATGCCGCGACCAAGTGGACGGAGATCAAGGACAATGTGAGCTCCGCCATGGAAACGGCGCGGGAGAACGTGACAAGCAAGGCCGGGAGCATCTATGATGCAGTCTCGGGCAAGTTCGAGGACGTCCGCAGCTCCGTAGCGTCCAAGTGGGACAGCATCAAGAGCAAGATCACCGGCGCGATCGGAGACGCCAAAGACGGCGTGAGGAAAGCAGTCGACAAGATCAAGGGCTTTTTGGACTTTAAGTGGTCGCTCCCTAAGATCAAACTGCCGCATTTTAGCATCAAGGGCAATTTTTCGCTCAATCCTCCCTCGATCCCGACCTTCGACGTCAGCTGGTACAGATCAGCCTACAACTCCCCGGTCATGTTTACGCGGCCGACCGTGCTGCAGACGCCGGCGGGCCTTAAGGGCTTCGGCGACGGCATGGGAGCGGAGATCGTGATGGGGCTGGACAAGCTCCGGCAGATCGCCGGCAGCGGAAGCGTAACCTACAACATCAACGTGTACGGCGCGGCCGGGCAGAACGTCAACGCCCTGGCGGACGCGGTGCAGAGTCGCCTGGTGGCGCTCCAGAGACAAAGAGAGGCGGCGGGGCTGGCATGAGCAGACAATATCTAATAATCGACGGCCACGACAGCCGGGATTATGGCGTCTATATCTCCGGCCAGGGGACATTTGGCTCCCCGGCGCGGGAGTATGAGCTGATCGACATCCCTGGCCGCAACGGTGCCCTGATCGGGCAGGAGCGGCGCTTTGAGACGGAAGCCCTCACCTATCCGGCGTTTATCGTCCGCAACTTTAAGGACAATATCACGGCCTTCCGTGGCATGATTGCCAGTCGGGACGGCTACTTCCGGCTTGAGGACACCTATCATCCGGACGAATACCGCCTCGCGATCTATCGCGGCGGCCTGGAGCCGGATGTGCTGGACAACAACCGGGCGGGGCGCTTTGACATCGCGTTTGAGTGCAAGCCGCAGCGCTTTTTAAAGACCGGCGAGGACACCGTCACCATGACGACGACCGGAACGATCAACAACCCGACCGACTTCGACGCCCGCCCGCTCCTGCGGGTCTATGGCGTCGGCGTGCTCGGCATCGGCTCGCAGTCGGTCACGATCAGCGAGGCGGACGTCTACACAGACATCGACTGCGACATCATGGAGGCGTACAAAGGGACGGCGTCCCGAAACGCCTATGTCACTGTCAGCGGCAACGACTTTCCGACATTTGCGCCGGGAACAAATAACATTAGCCTGGGCTCCGGGATCTCCCGCGTGGAGGTAACGCCCAGGTGGTGGAGGATTTAACCATGGCCTATCTTGACACCCTGACCAAAAAGGTCAATATCTTGCCGACCGGCATCCCGACTCCTGTGCATCTCTCACAGAGTGAAAACGGCCGGACTCTCAGCTTTGAGATCGTCGGCGGAAGCGGCGAGCTCCCTGCCGGATCTGTCGTCACCCTGACCGGAACAAAGCCGGACGGCGTGGTCTACAGCGCTGTCGGCACGCTCTCGGGCAATATCGCGACATTCGAGGAGGACGTGCAGCTCACCGCGGCGGCTGGCGTATGGCCTGCAAAAATCGAGGTTACCAACGGCGGCCACATGATCGCCACGGGCCGGATCAGCTTTACAATCGACGCCGACCCAGTGGCGCCCGGCTCCGTGCCGTCTGAGAGCGAGCTTGACGGCCTCGTGGCACAGGCGGCCATGTACGCCGAGACTGCCCGCTCTGCCGCCTATGGCTCTCCCCTGACTGCTGCAACGGCTGCCGACATGATCGACACGACCCGCGTCTATGTGTACACGGGCAACGAGACCGGCATGGAAAACGGACATTGGTACTACTGGGAGGACGGAAGCTGGAAGGACGGCGGCATCTACAACGCCGCGGCTGTCCAGACGGACACCTCACTCTCGATCCCTGGCATGGCTGCAGATGCAGCTGCGACCGGGCGGGACATTGCTGCCGAAGCGGATGCGCGAGAGGCCGCAGACACTGCTCTTCAGACGGCGATTGATGCCAAAGCGGACACATCCGCCCTGACCGCCGAGACGGAAGCAAGAGAAGAAGCAATCACTGATTTAAAGGCTGATTTAGATAAGGTTGTTGTCTTAAATTTTGATACAATCGCAAACACGTTCATCAATAAAAATAATGGGAGTGAAGGCACAAGTTCTAATTACATAGCAACAGACTATATCCCTGTTTACGATTCTGTATGGATATACACATATACAGGAAACGATAATTCTGGTTATGCTTTTTATGACAATAATAAAAAAGCGGTTTCTTATGGGGCAACTTATCCTATAAGGAATACATGGACAAAATTAACAGTGCCAGAAAATGCAAAGTATTTCCGAGTTAGCTGTTCGGCGGCAAGTGCTTCGAATTTTGGTATTCGCATCCCTGTTTCAAACGAGGTTGTTCACATCCTAGGCAGAACGTATGATTTAGATGAATTGTCAACGGATGTTAATAGAATCGTTGATGATTACATCGGAGAAAGTGACGAAACAGAATCAGGTAGCATCGCAGTGCTAGGCACCGCAAGCAATGGATTTTATTCAGGTGGGTCAGGTGTTTTTGCCGAGAGTAATGACTATGTAACATATGAGTATACGTTGCCCGATGAGCAGTATGATTTCAGTCTCAGCATATATCAAAAGGGTGACGGCAACAGAGATGATATTTATTATGTTTATCAGGCACTTGACAGTGACGGAAATATTATTGCTTCAGGGAAATCCAAAACAACAAATCAAACGCTGACAGTCACACTCTCAAAGAAAACCGCTAAAGTTATTTACACAAAAGCAGTTGCGGATACGGTAAGTTACTGTACGATTTTATGGAAAACAAGTGTGTTTACACATATTAACAACATTGAGAATTCCCTTGTTAATGACATAAATAACATTGCCGTATTCATCGGTGATTCATATGTTCAAGCCAATTCTCTTGGGGCAGATGTAGACAAGCGTTTTTCAACAGTCTTATGCAATCGTATGGGATGGGTTGAAAAAAACTACGGTGTTGGCTCAATGGGGTATATCACTGGAGATACGCCGTATATTTCTCAAATAAATAACGCAATCGCTGATACTTCATATAATCACGCTAAAGTGAAATATGTGTTTATCTGCGGTGGCCGGAATGATTTTGATAATCATATTTCATTTATGGATAGCACTTTTGTGACTGCGGTTCAGACTGTTATTACAACAGCACAGACAGCATTTCCTAATGCAAAAGTTGTTTTGATTCCGGTATTAGCTGATTATAAGTATATTGGACAGACATTCTATCCAATATATGAATCAATCATTTACGCAGGGCAGTTACTTGGCGCTTTAGTCATTCCTGATGCTTATACATGGCTTATTGGTATGAAAGGTATGGTTCTGGCTGATGATATACATCCGTCCATCGAAGGACATGCATTGATTGCAACGCATATTCAAAATGCTCTGGCAACTGGTTATAGTTTTGCGTTTCCCTCATCGGTTATTTGTGATGCAGTATCTGCAAATATTAATGCGAATGTAGACCATTACTTCACTATTTCGCAAGAGCGTGGACAGATTCGAGTAGATGGTGATTTTACATTGATTGATGCTGTTACGGCTAATTCGACACTTTTCGGCAAGACCGATGCGACCACGAATAATGTTCCTGCATATATAGGCAGACATTCACGAATTGCAATTGCGCGCAAAACAGATGGAACAAGTGTTATGCTTGATATAGCAACTACTTATGATTCTACACTTGGCTATACAATCACAGTTACCAATAAAAACGCATTAACAGCAGGCAGATATATTATAGAATCAAGTTGTTTCAGTTTCGGTCTTGAAAGATACGCGTCAAACGGCGTATGGAGCTAACTTAAAGCTGACTTTAAGCGACTTGAAAACTCCCCGCCGGGCATCCGGCGGGGCCACATTAGGAGGTCTACATGATCCCTATACTTTATCCAAAAAACGAGACGGCATTTACCTCCAACGGCATCGGCCGGCTGGCGGAATGCATCTCTTTTACGGTGACGGAGGAGCGTAACGGCATCTTTGAGGCCGAGTTTGTCTATCCGATCACCGGCAAGCATTACGCAGAGATCGAAGAGGGCATGATCGTCTCGGCACTGCACGATGACAGCCGGACGCCGCAGCCGTTTGAGATCTACCGCCGGACGGCGCCGATCGACGGCCTCGTGACCTTTTACGCACACCATATCAGCTACAAGGCCGGCAACGTGATCATCAACCCGCCGGTCACGGCCCAGACGTGCGCGGAGGCACTGACGGCACTCTCTGAGTCAACGGTCAACACCAATCCTTTTACCCTCTGGACGGACAAGGCGTCACAAGGAACGTTTAGCCTCGGCTATCCGATCAGCCTCAAGCAGATCCTGGGCGGCGTGCAAGGCTCGATCCTGGACGCCTTCGGCGGCGGTGAGTATGAGTGGGACAAGTGGACGATACGCCTTTATCAGCGCCGCGGGACAGACACGGACGTCGAGATACGCTATGGCAAAAACCTCAGGGACATCGAGAAAGACCTTGACGTCTCCGGCTGCTATAACGCGGTAGTCCCGTACTGGTACAACGCCGAGAGCGGCACGCTGGTGATGCTGCCGGAGAAGGTGCTTAAGGCGGACCCGGCTTTTGCCGTGGAGTATCCGTGGACAAACGAGGCGGCGGTGCACATCCAGACCGAGAACGCCGTCGATATCGAGTTTGCCGTGCTCCAGGCCGTGCCGGATAGCGACCTGATCACCGTGCCGATGGATCTCTCCGACGCTTTCGAGGCAGAACCGACGGCAGAGGAGCTCCGATCCGCGGCGACATCCAGGCTGGAAGCATCGGAAGCCTGGGTGCCGGATCAGAACATCAAGGTCGATTTTGTGGCACTCTGGCAGACGGAAGAATATGCGCAGCTCGCCCCGCTGCAGCGTGTGAAGCTGTGCGACACGCTCCGGGTGATTTACACGGCCCTGGGCGTGGATGTGCGGATGAAAGTGATTAAGACGGTCTATAACTGCCTTCTGGAGCGGTACGACGAGATCGAGCTCGGGAAGGCAAAGACATCTTTTGCAGAGGTGGTCAGGGCCGCCACAATGGAGGAGCTCATAAAACAAGTGCCTACAAAGACCTATTTACAGACGGCTATTGACCAGATGACGCAGGAGATCACCGGCGGGGCCGGCGGCAGCTTCCGGATCGTTTACGATGCGGACGGAAAGCCCGTAGAGGTGCTCTATCTCGACACGGACGATGTGGCGACCGCGGTCAATGTGTGGCGGTGGAACGGCGCCGGCCTGGCGCACAGTTCAAACGGCATAAATGGCCCCTACACAATCGGCATCACGGCCTCCGGGCACATCGTGGCCGACTTTGTCGACACCGGCACCCTATCGGCGAACCTGATCCAGGTGGGGACGATGCTGGCCGACCGCATACTCGGCGGCACGCTCAAGCTCGGCGGCGGAAGCAATGGCAACGGCGTCCTGGAAATCTACGACGCCAACGGCACGCTGATCGGCACGCTGGACAACACCGGAGCCACGCTGACAGGCGATATCACCATGCAGTCCGGCGACATCCTATCAAACGCCGGCACAATACAATATCCTAGCGTTGACGCGGTGGCCGGGCAGGTTAGGTACTTGACCGGGACTGGGTTTTCAGTCAAAGAAATCGTCTCCGGAGTGCTCAAGTCCATTTGGTCAGTGATCCCAACCGGAAATAATCTATACGAAAGCTCTGTCGCAAACAGCCTTTACCGAAAGACAGTCGCCATCATCGGAAACGGCCTTTCTTCTGCTCTCGCGTGGCGCCAGGAGATCACGGCAGCCGGTGAGCATACCGACATTTTTGATTTTAACAACTCGAAGGATTTCGCGAAGCACTACGCGTATGATTACATTTGCCTCGGCCACCAGCAGGGGCAAAGCAGCGAAGCGATGTCAACGTCTCCCACCTATGCAATGCTGTGCGCTAACAGGGCGGGCATTTTTATGACGTCCGCAAATGGCCACTGGCTGCGGATCTCAACCAATTACAGACAGATCGACGGGCAGACGATACAGGTGGGCTCCACCTCCTCCCGCCGCTACAAGCACGACATTAAGCCCATATCCGGCGACCGCGACCCGGCTCGGCTGCTTAATCTGCCTGTGGTAGAATTTCTCTATAACGACAACCACCCGCTGCAGTACGCCGACATGGAAGGGCAGACGCTCCCCGGCCTGATCGCCGAGGACGTGGCGGAGATCTACCCGTCGGCGGCGATCCGCGACGCGGACGGCAACGTGGAGAGCTGGGACGAACGGCGGATCATCCCCGGGATGCTGGCCCTCATACAGGAACAGCAGCGGCGGATTGACAAGCTAGAGGCGCAGCTCGCGCAGCTGCTCGACAGATTGGAGGGCTGAGCGATGGAGACTATAATCGCGGCCCTCGTTTCCGGGCTTCTGTCAGGCGGCACGGCAATCATCGTCTGCGTGCTCAACAACCGCACGGAGGCGGAGAAAAACCGGGCACTGATCGAGTACCGGATGACGGAGCTCGAAAAAAAGGTAGACAAGCACAACAACTTGATCGAGAGGACGTACAACCTCGAGCAGGATGCGGCGGTTCTCAAGGAACAAATCAAAGTGGCCAATCACCGGATCGAGGATCTAGAGAAAGGAGCTTAAAATGCAGGAGTTTGGTATTGCAAGCGTGGCGGCGATTACCGTTATTGCCTACTTGATCGGCATGGCGTGCAAGGCATCCGAGCACGTCAGGGACGCGCTGATCCCCGTTATTTGCGGGATTTCCGGCGCGGCCATGGGAATTATCGCATACATAACGAAAATGCCGGAAATGGCGGATTTGCACATCCTGACGGCGGTCGCTGTGGGGATCGTCTCCGGGCTGGCGGCAACCGGCGTCAATCAGATCTACAAACAGGCCGGGAAGGAGGACTAAAGCATGATTGCAAATTGCAGCCATGACGAGCGGGGGAAGCTCTCCGGCGGAGCTGCCGGGGATCAGACCGGTGGCGAGTGGAAGGTGAGAGGCTGGTATAACCGCCCGTGGACGGCAGTCATCCGCTTTGAAGATCCGGACATTGCCGAGCGGATCGCCACGGAGGGCGAGGACGCGTGCAAAAATAACCGGATCGGCTACGACCAGAACCAACGGCAGAGCTTCTGGCGGGAGCTTAAGAACGCCGGATACCACGCAAAGAACATTAAGACCAAGTGCGAGACGGACTGCTCCGCCGGCACGCTTGGGATCGCGAAGGCCGTCGGCTACCAGACCGGCAACGAGAAGCTGAAAGCCATCGACCAGACGGGCTATAGCGGCAACGCGGTCTCGATCCTCCGTAAAGCCGGAGCAAAGGTCTACCGGGCAAAAAAATACCTCACCTCTGACAAATACATCAAGCGCGGCGACATCCTCGTGAACGAGGGCCACCACGTCGCAATCAATCTGACCGACGGCTCCGAGGTCAAGAAGGCGGAGGCAGCCGAAAAGGCCAAGGCGCAAAAGGCGGATGTCACGAAGATCGCCCGCCAGGTGATCGACGGCAAGTGGGGAAACGGGGCGGCCCGGCGCAAGGCCCTGGAGGCCGCCGGATATAACTACAAAGAGATCCAGGCGGAGGTCAACCGGATCTTGAAGGGAGGAAAATAAATGCAGATACACGAATTACCAGAAGCTGCGTCTGTCGACGATACCGATCAGATTGCGATTGATACAGGTGCGATCACAAAGAAATTCTCAGTCCTAGGCCTCCTGCGGAAGATTTCCGAGCGCGTCACTGTATATACGGCCGCGTGGACGGCTACGGCATCCAGTGCCATAAATACGCGGCTGACGGACGCCATATCACTCCCCGCCGGGACATATCTCGCCGTCGCCACGACGCCGATCCGCTCCAGCGGCGGCGGCGTCATAACCATTGCCGGGACTGGCGTTACAGTGTACAAAATTGTCGACAACGACTATGTGCAGATGTGCGTTCCGTTTACGCTCTCAACCGCCGGCTCCGTGGCCGTTTTCTCCGCGTCATCGTCTGCGATGAGCTTTACCAACGTCGACAGAGGCTGGCTTCGGGTCATTAAATTGGCATGATTAAGGCCGCTAAAAAGCGTCTTAGCGCTCCTCTACTGGTAACACGGTGGGGACAAATGGCCCGGAATACCGCATAAAACCGTCGTTTTGCGTTAAAGGAAGTTTAAAAAAGTACAAATTTTTTCAACCCGCATAAAAACTGGAAAAAGCCCCGAAAATGGCGTGTTTGCGTCACTTTCGAGGGCTTTTTTAACTTTGGATAACACCGTAAAAATGTGAAAAACTCAAACCTACTGGGGACAAGATGGGGACAAATGCTATTTCCCCGTCAGGAACGCCGGGCGGATCTTCTCCACCTCCTGCCGCAGCTCCTCAAGGCCCCGGTGGCCGTAGACGTCATTGGTCACGTTCCCGATCTTATGACCCAGGAGGCGCTTGCGGTCGTTCTCGCTCACGCCGTAGCGCTCGCAGAGGGCCGAAAAAGTGTGCTTACAATCGTGCGGCGTGTGCTTTGCCACTCCTGCCCGCGCCAGCGCCCCGTAGAGCGATTTTCTAAACGCTGACGGGGAAACGGTCAAAAGCGCCCCGTCTCGCCTGATTCGGCGTTTTACGAGGTCAAAGACGGCGCTGTGTATCGGTGAGCGCAGATCCCGCCCGGCCTCCGTCTTATTTCCGCCCTCCATCCACCGTTCCCGCAGATTTACCGTCATATCATGATATGCGCTGATCCGGTATCCGAAAAAGCACATAATCACGGCGAGCTCGATGGCCGGATCGTCTGTGTGCTCCCAGAGGATCGCAAGCTCCTCCTCCGTAAAGGGGACGCCGTGCTCGTCATCCTCCGGGCGCTTGATCGCCACGGTGCGCGAATAGTCTCGGTCACACAGTTCGCGGGCCTCTGCGAATCGGTACATCTGCCGGAACAGGGAATGGATCAGCTCGAGAGAGGAGTGCTTGAGCTCGCAGCCATCGAGGACGCCCTGCAGATCATCCGGGCGCAGATCCCGGAATGGCCGGGAGTGGAGCGTGGCGCAGTTGCGGAAAGCCGCCATTGTGCTCGCCCTGGACTGCGGGGAGAGCTGCCGGCCTGTTTCGTACTTGTCCTCCCAGAAAAGCCGGAAAACCTCCTCGAAGGTCGGGGCGACGTCCTCCGGCTCATCCAGCAGCGTGCGCCGGATGCGGGCATAGTCGGCGAAGATCCGATCCTCGATCCTGCCGGGCTGCTCCCGCAGGAGTGTGTGCTCCATGCCGGGGGTATACGTTCCGGCCTGGTATGCGGTGAGCACCGCAAGGCCGACCGTCCAAGTAGGCACATAGCACAAGGCCCGGGGATAGGGACGCCGGCCGTCCTGATCCTCTTGTGTTCGCGGCGGATAAACCGCGTATGGATTGCGGCGAGCTCCGGAGAGCTTACGGATCGAGCCGTAACCGTTCGGGAGCCGCGGCGTTTTCTTTCGAGTCATAAAAAAACCACCTCACGTTTTGACAAATGCCCCGTGGGATGGTAAGATGAAAAAGGATTCATCCTTCCAGAGAATCACCCAATCTTCTCCCATCCTAGGTTCTTTCCTGGGGATAGCCTCGACCGGCCGCCAACCGATCGGGGCTATTTTTTATTTCTCCAATTTTGATTTATTATCGCCCCGGGAAGGGGGTGATATCATGAAAAAGCTAATCATTGCGCTGCTCGATCAGGCGACCGAGGAGCAGCTGCGCCGGATCTACTATTTCGTGCGCGGCATCGTTCGCCGGAAGTGACCGGCGGGGCGGGGATCACTCCTCGCCCTTTTTCAGTTCTTCGACAAAATTGTGCGCCATATCCGCGATCATTTCCCACTCTGCCGGGGTGAGCTTTGAAAGGAATTTAACCACGCGGCGCTGGATGTCACTTTCGTCCTCGCTCATTACCTCGCCCATCCACTCCGCCAGCCGTTCGTCCGAAGACAGTTGCCGGAAAGGCTCGCCATCGCCGTCCCGGAGCCATTCCTCCCGGACATCGTATTCGGTACAGATCGCACGCGCCATCTGGTTTGTCAGCGCGTTCCGCCCGTGCTCTATATCGGAAATCGCGCTTATGCCATAGCCTATTTTTGCCCCAAATGCAGCCATGCTCATCCGGAGCAAGTCTTTTCTGAGATATCTAAGCCTGTCACCTATTGTCATACTGTCACCTCCTGCCGCAATCATAGCATACAAAACCGCAAAAATCTACCCAAAATTACGCAGAACACAAAATTAAGTGAAAAACAGCTTGCTAAGTTGTGTTAAACGTGATATATTTTGTGTGTGGCACAATTCTGCCCAGTCAGGAGGATGGATATGGAAGACAAGCAAGCAATCTGCACAGCGTTATGCGCGGCGCTTCGGATGACCCGGCAGTTTCCGGATCTGGAGGAGCTGAGCTACCAGATACAGGAGGATGGCGAGGAGATCGTCACGGCCCGTTTTAAGGGCGGGAAGAAAGAGATTTGCGTTACATGGGACAGCGCGGCGCGGGAGTGATCCGCGACGTCGTCCGGTGCTTACAGTGAGGAGGTGAGAGAATGAACGAAAACGGGAAAGAGATCATCATCCGACTGACGCGGGAAATCGCAAGGACGGACGGGGCCGAGAAGGAGCGGCTGCTCGACTTCCTGGACGGCTGCGCGTCTATGCTAGAGCGGGTCAGGAAGCAGAAAGAGGAGGAGAGCGCATGAAAGCGGGAGAATATGGCTCGATTACTGCGGCGGACATCCGCCGGGAAGCTCTGCGGCTGATCAGCGATGCCGCGGTGAGTGGCGCAAAGGATCAGGCACTCGAGGATATCGGCTATATTGCCGGCGTTGCCGACCTGGCGGCCGCCCTGATCGGAGAGGAGGATGGTGAATGATTGTCTATATCTCCGGCCCGATCACGGGCGTCGAGGATTATAAAGACCGCTTTGCCGCTGCCGGGGATCTGCTGCTCGAAAAGGGCTATACGGTGATTAACCCGGCGAACATGGGCGAGGTGCTCAAAGGGCAGGAGGCCAACTACGGCAATTATATAAAGGCCGACATGAGACTCCTGCAGCTGGCGGACGCGATCCTCATGCTGCCGGGCTGGGAGCACTCGCTCGGAGCAAGGACGGAGTGGGAGTGGATGACGGATCACAACCGGCCGATCTGGTACGCGCAGGAGGTTCCAGATGCTTAAGATCGTGATCCTGGCCGGTATTGTTTGTTTTGCAGCCGGGGCGATCATGGGAGTGCTGATTGTGGCGCTTATGATCGCCTCGGGGAGGGATGAGGATGAAATCGAAAGAACTGTTAAAGGCAGCGCCGACGCTCTCGAAGCTGATGGGAGTGACGCCGGATCTGGTGAGGGCGCACATAAAGTATAGGGTCGGTGACATCGGCAAATATTGCTTTATGATGACGCCGGCAGGGAAGAAAAAGTCACAGTATTACATCATGCGTGCAGACGTCCCGAAGGTGCTCCACCGGGAGCTGACGCCGGAGGAGGAGGAATGGGTATGATTCGGATTGACAGGAACGTGGTGCTGGAGGTCACAGACACGGCACGAAGCTCCAGCTTCAAGTTGTTTTTCCATGATTTCGCGGACGCGGCGGAGGCCGCCGACACGATAGGCGGATACATTGCCTCGGATGACTCGGTCGAGTTTGTCATCCGGACACGCAGGGAGGAGGATGCAATATGATGACATTCGGAGAACTCGCCGGGATGCTGGCGGCAATGTGTGCGGTGTGGCTCCTGATACCGTGGGAGCCGGATCTGAGCCGCTTTGACGTGTTTGTGGCGTTTATCAGCGTGGCCTGCATCGGCTTTGCCGCGGTGGCCCTTGTGGAGATGACCATTGACGCCGTCAAGGAATGGAGGCGCACATGGAAGAACAGATGATATATCAACTCATTCCGAAGATCGCCGGGGAGATCGGCCCGATCGGGAAGGACTCCGTCAACCAGCAGCAGGGTTTTCGGTACCGTGGCATTGACGCGATCATGAACGCGCTCTCACCGCTCCTCACCAAATACGGCGTGTTTATCGTGCCGGAGGTGCTGGAGCAGACGCGGGAAGACCGGGTCAACGCGAAGGGGAAAACGGTGATTTACTCCATCTGCAAGATGCGATTTACCTTTTTTGCGCCGGACGGCTCAGGAGTGAGGGCCGTGACCGTCGGCGAGGGCATGGATCTGGGCGACAAGGCCACCAACAAGGCGATGGCAATCGCTTTTAAATATGCCCTTTTCCAGGTCTTTTGCATCCCGACCAAAGAGATGCAGGACGCGGATGCGGAGAGCCTCATGACCGATCCGGACGAGGTGATCAGCCCTGTGAAGGCCCGGGCGCTCTACCAGATGCTCACCGAGATGGGCGTCAACATCGAGGCCCTGCTGATCCCTTACGGCGTGGCCCGCGTGGAGGACCTGACCGAAGGACAGCACGCCTCTATCTTCGGCAAGATCGAGAAGTGGAGGGCGAAGAATGGGCAGAAGTAGCCGTGAGAAGGGAAAAGAGGGGGAACGATCCCTTGCAGCCTATCTCCGGGAGCGCGGGTTTACGGAGGCCCGCAGAGGTCAGCAATACGCCGGCGCGAACGGCGACGCGGACGTGACCGGCCTCCCAGGCATACACATTGAGTGCAAGCGCGTCGAGCGGCTGAACCTTGACGCCGCCATGGAACAGTCAGAGAGAGACGCCAGGGCGGGCGAGATCCCGGTCGTGATTCACCGGAAGAACCGGCAGAGCTGGCGGATCACGATGCAGCTCGACGACTTCCTGCGAATCTACGAGAGGGGGCAGGAGCTATGAGGGACAGCATATTACTCTACCGCTCCCAGTGCGACGCCCTGCGCGGCCTGGAGCCAGAGGCGTTCAAGGCAGCGGTGACAATGCTTTGGGATTACGGGATGGATGGCACAGAGCCGGACGACGCGGAGCTCCGGGTGATCTGGATGCTGTGCAAGCCCTTGATTGACCGAAACAACAAAAACGCCGCGAATCGACAAAAAACGGATGATAACGAATCGGAACGAATCGGAACGACTCATAACGACCCGGAACGAATCGGAACGAATCATAACGAATCGGAACGAATCGGAACGAATCGCGACAACCCGGAACCAAAGGAGAAAGATAAAAGAGTAAATATAAAAGAAAACCTCTCACCTAAAGGTGAGAGTCAAAAGAAAAGCGCCCAGCGCTTTACGCCGCCCACTCTGCAGGATGTGACCGCGTATGTGGCGGAGAAGGGATACAACGTCGACCCGGAACGATTCGTGGACTACTATGCCGCGAGGGGCTGGAAGATCAAAGGCGACAGCATGAAGGACTGGAAGGCAGCCGTCCGAAACTGGCACCGGACGCAGAGGCAGGATGAGCCGCCGAAGCGCCCGCAGGGGCAGGAGAAGACCGCCCAGGCTAACCGCTTTATCAACTACCAGCAGCGGGACGTGGATCTCGATGCAATCATCACACAGCAGGAGCGCAAGTCGCTCGGGAGGGTATAGCATGAACAAGTGGATCATGATGGGCCGCCTCACCAGAGAGCCGGAGATCCGGCACAGCGGGGAGACGATGGTCGCTCGGTTTTCCATCGCGGTCGACCGCAGGAAAGAGCACGACGGCCAGAGCGCCGACTTTTTCAATCTGACCGCGTTCGGGAAGCGGGCCG
>Ga0326511_10001103_pt1 | contig 22818 bp, 17 predicted proteins | sample 0_2496_0518_D_FD_203701 | JGI IMG/M metagenome (GOLD analysis project Ga0326511, IMG submission 203701) | Bovine rumen microbial communities from UC Davis, California, United States - 0_2496_0518 | ecosystem: Host-associated > Mammals > Digestive system > Stomach > Rumen | place: USA...
ATAAAATTCTGCCTTCCGCTCCACGGCCATAGGATAGGCTCGTGAGGAGGAAGGCATGCGATAGAGACGAATGGTGCGGCCCTCAAAATTGACGGATGAATAGTCGCCCACCTTTGGTTCTGCAGCACCGAACTGCTGACAGCAGAGCGACGTGGCTAACTGTCCGGCGGTGACGATGGCCTTGCACTGGGGCAATTGCCGCAGCATGGCCTTGAGATCAGTCTGTTCTACCACCTGCAAGTCCTTGTCGCTGGCCGTGCCTGTAGTACGGACGATGCGGGTGCAGGTGTCGAAGAGGGCAATGCCCTGTTGGTTCAGGAACTCAATGATGGCATCGAGGTCGTAGGTCTTTTGTTCCTGATGGACAAAATGCATCTTGTCCTGAAAGAAGCAAAGCCCGAAGATGCGCCACATGTCGTTGGTGAAATTGGGGTAGTAGAACTCCATACACCACCGCTTCGGCGCAGGTGGGAAAGTGCCGAGCATCAGCAGGCGTGCGCCAGCAGGTAGGAATGGTTCAAAGGGATGCGACTCCATTTCCAACGTCCAATAGCCTACTTCTTCACTTCCTTCATGAGGTAGATAATGGTGGGCAGGTGGTCAGAATATCCATCGAGCCAGGCACCACCGGCATGGGTGCGTAGCGGGTTGCCTTTGTACTTACCTTCTTTCTGCAGCAAATAGTCGCGGCGGAATATCTCATGCCTTCTGAGCTTCAACGTGTTATAGTCGTCTATGCCTTCCCTGTAGAGCAGGTTGGGTGACAGGATAATCTGGTCGAACAGGTTCCACTTGCCATCGTATTGCAGCGTACCCGTTCTTTTCTTCACCAAGACGTTGTACCAGGGATTATACAGGTCGCCTTGCTTCACATCCTTGATTTCCGACTTACATCCCAGTTCGCGTACAATACTCTTGTCCGTTGGGTCGTCGTTCATGTCGCCCATGATAATTACCTTCACATTGGGATCATCCCTGAGCAGCGAATCCTTCACGACTTTCACTTGGCGTCCGGCGCACTCTCTATAAAAAGAGGTGGCACCACGGCTGGGCCAGTGGCAAACAATGATGGTGACATGTTCGCCAGCCAATGTGCCGCTCACAGTCAGGAAGCCACGGGTGGCACGATCCTTATCTTCTGGCAGTTCATAGACATAGGGCACCAACTTCACGTTGCGCACCGTGAACTGCTTCGGGTCATAGAGAAGAGCGCAGTCAACGCCTCGGTTGTCAGGACCCTCAATGTGGCAGAACTGTATGTTACGAGCCTTCAGCTCGGGCTGGTTGCAGAGGTCTTGTAGGCAACGGCTGTTCTCCACCTCGCTGACGCCGATCACCGAGCAACCCTGTCCTGTGGTATTGCCGGTTCCCATCTCACTCAACACACGAGCCATGTTGCGCAGCTTGTGGCGGTACTTCAGTCCCGTCCAGCGGTTGCGTCCGTCGGGCAAATACTCAAAGTCGTTCTTACCTTCATCGTGACAGGTGTCAAAAAGATTCTCCAGGTTGTAGAATCCTATTCCGTGCACAAGATAACGCTTGCCTTGTGCCTGTGCGGTAGCTGTTCCCATGAGGAAGAGTACCAGAAAAGTCAAAAGCTTATTCATGTTATTGATTAGTATTTTTTGCAAAGATACGAAAAAAAATTGGAACGGCTAAATAAATATGGAATTTTTCTTTGCTTCATAAATAAATAATGGCAATTGTTTTGCGTTTCCACTTTTTCTTTCTATCTTTGTAGCCAAAACATATCAATAACTACAAACAAAAACAATCGTATGGACAAAATGCTGAAATTATTGGTGACGGCACTTTGCTGTTCGTCTGCATTGATGGCTCAGGAGGTGGATTCGCTGGCCATCGACTTGCAGGAGGAGCAGGCATATACCTTCACCGAAACGCAACTGGGCGAGGATGACGATGTGACCCAGAATGTCACAGTCATCTCCTCTAACCGCAATGCGTATGCCAGCGAGGTGGGCTATCGTTTCAGCCCGGCGCGCTTCAAGTATCGCGCTTACGGTTCGAGGTACAACGACATCTACATCAACGGCAACCCCGTGAACGATGCCGAGCGTGGCGAGTTCCGCTATTCCTTCGTGGGCGGTCTGAATAATCAGACACGATCTCAGGAGTCGTCGCTGCCCTTCGAGAGCAATAGCTTCATGATGGCAGGCATGGGCGGTGCCAACAACTACAACTTCCGTCCTTCGAGCTTTGCCACTGGCCAACGTGCTTCTATTGCCGGCGCCAACCGCAATTACAACACCCGACTGATGTACACCTATAATACAGGTGTGACGGAGAGCGGATGGGCCTTTACAGGTAGCTTGACCTATCGCTGGGGTAACGGACTCGGATTCGTCGAGGGTACCAGCTACAACTCGCTGTCCTACTTCTTTGGTGCCGAGAAACTCATCAACGAAAAGCATTCGCTCTCGTTGGTCACCTGGGGCAATCCCACCGAACGTGGCACACAGGCAGCTTCGACCGACGAGATGTACTGGATTGCCAACAACTATCTTTACAACTCTGCTTGGGGCTATCAGGATGGCAAGAAGCGCAACTCACGTATCGTGAAGGACTTTGCACCTGCCGCCATGTTGACTTGGGACTGGAAGCTTAACGAGTCCGATAAGCTCACTACTTCGCTGTTGGGCAAATATGCCATGTATAGTTCCAGCCGACTGAACTACAACAACTCCAGCAATCCTGCCCCCGACTATTATTCTACCATGCCCAGCTACTACTTTGACGTGTGGGCACCCTTCGACGGGGATCGCAACGAGACGGCTTTGGCCAACTGGCAGGCTGCCTACGACTATTTGAGTGCATCGAAGGAGAACCGTCAGGTGCAATGGGACAAGATGTACTTTGCCAACCGCATGGCTTCGCTTCAGGGTAGCGATGCCATGTACTACCTGCAGCGCTACCACGATGACCAGCTCTCCCTGAGCTTGTCTTCCTATTTATATAAGAAGCTGTCCGACATTTCGACGCTCCATGCAGGTGTGCAGTTGTCAACGAACAAGGGCATGCACTATCAGACCATGGACGACCTGTTGGGTGCTACGAGCTTCCGCAACATCAATACCTACGTGGTGAAGAACTACGGAGAAGATGGTATTGAGGCACGCTACGACTTGAACAGCGACCCCAACAAGCAGATAGGCAAAGATGACCGCTTCGGCTATGACTATAACATCTTCGTCAACAAGGCGCAGGCCTGGGCTGGCCTCTCGTCGGATATCGAGGTGGTCCATTTTTTCCTCAATGGTCGTGTTGCCGGCACTACGATGCAGCGTGAAGGACTGATGCGCAACGGTCTTGCTCCAGACAACTCCTACGGCAAGAGTGGTACGGCCAAGTTCCTTGACGGTGGTGGCAAGACGGGCGCCTCGGTCAATCTCGGTCATGGAAGCGCCATGCTTTTCGGCCTTGGCTATGAGGTGAAGACGCCTGCTGCCCGCACGGCTTTCCAGGCTGCACAGATTAACAACGACTTCGTACGTGACCTGAAAAACGAGAAGGTGTTCTCTGCTGAGCTGGGCTACCAGTTGCAGACTTCCTGGTTGAATGCCAGCTTGAATGCATATTATAGTCACCTGTATGACGTGACTGAGCAGAGCATGTACTATATGGATGACCGTCGTTCGTTCACCTATGTTTCGCTTTCGAATATCGAAAAGGAATACTATGGCTTGGAATTGGGCATGAACATCAAAGTAACTGAATGGCTCAACCTGAAAGCACTCGGTACTATTAGCGATGCTCTCTACGTGAACAATGCTGATGTGGCTTATATGCTCTCGGAGGATGGTCGCACCTATAATGACAAGGTCCACAATCAGGGCATGCGTGAGGGCTGCACACCACTTACGGCTGCCAGCCTTGACTTCAACATGCATTTGGGCCGCTGGTACGTAGATGTGATTGGCAACTACTACGACCGTATATACTTATATTATACTCCTGTGACACGCTATGAGAATCGTTTGCCCTACAACAACGATGGTACAGCGAAGGATTATTCCACGTTGCCCGACCAGGCGAAGGGTCACGGAGGCTTTATGGTCGATGCTTCGATTGGTCGTCAGTTCTACCTGAAGCATGGTCGCCGCTTAGGCTTCAACCTGATGCTCACCAATATTCTGAACAATCAGAAAATAGTGACAGGCGGACGTGAACAGAGCCGTACCGATTTGGACGAGAATGGTGAGTCGATTCGCACCTACTCGTTCCAGAACACGCCCTATAAGTTCTATGCCAATGGCATCAACGGCATGCTGATGATCAACTATTACTTCTAAATCGGTAATAGAAGTGAGTAGTAAGTAAAATAGCAATAATACTGAAAGACTATGATTACAAAGAATATCTATCAATTTCTCGTTGCAGGTCTGTTGGTTTGCGGCATGGCAGCTTGTCAAGGCGACTGGGATGACCCGATGAATGTGCCATACGGCAACAATAGCATCACGGATGAGAATATCATCACCATTGCCCAACTGAAGGCCGACTACCCCAACGTCTTTGCCTCGACTGATCAAAATGCCAAGATTGAGCGTGACATCAAGATCAAGGGTCGTGTCACAGGCAACGACATTGGCTCGAACATCTACAAGCAGTTTATGTTGCAGGACGAGACGGGAGCCATTATCGTGGCCGTCAACATGAGCGGCATGCATGGTTTCCTGGCCGAAGGTCAGGAGATTGTCATTGACCTGAAAGACCTCTATATCGGTGGCTATCGCAAGCAGCCTGAGATTGGACAGCCCTACAACGGTACTTCGATTGGCCGTATGAACAAGGAACTGTTCCAGAAGCACTTTAAATATGTGGGTTCCCCCGACGCTTCGAAGATTGCCCCCATTGACTTTGATCCTAACATGGATATGGAAGCCAACTGCGGAAAGCTGGTCACGCTGAAAGACGTGTCGTTTGTCCCAACGGGCGGTACAGGAACTTTCGCTCCCGACACCACCGTGGACAAAACGGTGAGCATCGTGGGTGGTTGTGTGAATCGTGCGCTTAATGAATATTCTGAGTCAAAGGTGGTCATCCGCACCAGCACTTATGCCAAGTTTGCAGCCAAGAAGCTCCCTTACGATGAGGTGAACAAACGTGCCCTGAAGTGCAACATCACGGGTATCGCCACTCGCTACAACAATACGTGGCAGATTCAGATTCGCAAGGAGAGCGATATCGAGGTGATTAGTAATTAGTTAAGTGAGTAAATAGTAAAAAACAAGCAATATGAAGAAATTATTCAGCAAACTGATGTTCATGGCTTTGGCAGCCATCACATTCACAGCCTGTGAGGATGTTCCGTCGCCTTACGACATACCTGGAACAGGCAATAACGTGCCTGGCACGTCGACCGAGATTGAGGGCGGAACTGGTACGGGTTCCCTCAGCGATCCATTTAATTCAATCGCTGCATTGAACTATGGTAAGAAGCTGGCTTCGGGCGAGGAGTCTTCCGACTACTATTATATCAAAGGCAAGGTGGTCTCGGTCAAGGAGGAGTTTACTACACAATATGGTAATGGTACGTTCTACATCTCTGATGATGGCACCGCTGCCAACCAGTTCTACGCCTATCGCGTACTCTACATGGGCAACAAGAAATTTGCCAATGGCGATGTGCAAATTAAGCCTGGCGATGATGTGATTGTGTGTGGTAAGATTACCAACTATAATGGTACCGTCGAGACGGCTCAGAACAAGGGCTTCCTCTATGCTCTTAATGGCGAAAACCGTGGAGGTGAACCTCAGCCTGCCACTCCTGGGGCTGATCCCGTAGGCAATGGTACGAAGGATAGTCCCTACAACGTGTCGGGTGTGCTCAAGTACATCAGCACTTTGGGTACTGAAGAGTCGCCTCAGCAGGTTTACATCAAAGGTAGAGTGTCGCAGGTGAAGGAGGAGTACACCACTCAGTATGGTAATGGTACGTTCTACATCTCTGACGATGGCAAGACCAGCAACGAGTTCTATGTGTTCCGTGCACTCTATTTAGGCAACAAGAAGTTCAATAATGGTGATGCTCAGATTGCAGTTGGCGACGAGGTGATTATTTGCGGCAACGTGGTCAACTTCCGTGGTAACACGCCGGAGACGGTACAGAACAAGAGCTATCTCTACTCGCTCAACGGTGTCGTTGTAGAGGAGAATCCTGATCAGCCCGACACACCTACAGGCGAAGCCAAGGGTACCGGCACATTGGCCGATCCATACAACCCTGCCGGAGCCATCAAGTATGCAAAGGAAGTAGGCGATAAAGAGTCGGATAACGAGGTTTACATCAAGGGTAAGGTGGCTTCTATCAAGGAGCAGTATGGCGCCCAGTATGGAAATGCCACTTTCGACATCTCTGAAGATGGAACGGCCAATAGTGCTGCATTCACCGTCTATCGCGCCCTCTATCTGGGTAATGAGAAGTACACAAAGGGTGCCACGCTTAATGTGGGTGACGACGTAATTGTTTATGGCAAGGTGACCAACTATCGTGGCAACACGCCGGAGACGGTACAAGGCAAGGCCTATCTCTACTCGCTCAATGGTGCCACGGAGCCTGGAGGCGATACGCCAGAACAGCCTGGTGGTGACGTCAAAGCTGTTACGATTGCTGAGTTTAACGCAGCAGCAGAGAGCAACGATGTATGGTATAAGTTGACGGGTGTCGTGAAGAACTTGAAAGACGGAGACCAGTATGGTAACTTCGACTTGGAAGATGCCAGTGGCTCGGTGTATGTTTACGGCTTGCTCTCTGAAAAGGATGGAGCTAAGAAACAATTCCAGGCATTAGCTAATGAAAAGGGCATCAAGAATGGCAGCAAGCTCACCATTATTGGTAACCGTGGTTCGTATAATGGTAAGATTGAGGTGATGAACGCCTACTTCTTCAGTATTGAGAATGATGGCGATACGCCAGGTGAAGACCCTACTGGTGGTGATACTACAGTTTCTTCGCTGACAAATGGTGGCTTCGAGACATGGGCTGATGGTCAGCCGACGGGATGGAAGTCTGCATCTACTGCAAGTTCTGCCACATTGTCTCAGAGTTCCGATGCACACGGCGGCAAGTATTCCGTCAATGTGAATGGAAAAGAAGGCAGCAATGTACGTCTGGCAAGTCAGGAAATCACCTTGGCCGCAGGAACTTATGTGTTCTCGTTCTATGCAAAGGCTACAACGGCAGACCCGGCACAGGTGCGTCCAGGTTATGTACCTGTGACAGACGGAAAGGTTGGTAGCTATGCCTATGGCGATTACGCTACGATCAACAACAGTGGCTGGACTCAGGTGACGACGGAGTTTACTCTTGATGGGGAGACTACTTTGTGCTTGGTTGTCATGAATCCCAAGAAGTCTAATTACTCATCGGGAAAGGATGTCTTGGTTGATGATGCCACATTGACAAAGAAATAGTATCTTCAGTTTTTTCATTCAAAGGCTGCATCCAAATAGGGTATGCAGCCTTTTTCTCTGTAGAAAAAACAGAAAAAGTTTGCGTGATTCAAAAAAAGTTCGTACCTTTGCAGCCCGAAAAGTATTTATCAAACAAGAATTAACAAAAAAATGAAAAAAGGTATTCATCCAGAAAACTATCGCCCCGTCGTGTTCCGTGACATGTCCAACGGCGATATGTTCCTTACGAAGTCCACAGCAAAGACTAACGATACAGTGGAATTCGAAGGCGAAACTTACCCGGTGGTAAAAGTCGAAATTTCAAGTAGCTCTCACCCCTTCTATACTGGTAAGAGCAAGCTCGTTGACACGGCAGGTCGTGTTGATAAGTTCATGAGCCGCTACGGTAAGGCTGCGAAGAAATAAGATACATACACCTTATAAATTATTAAAGGTGCGTTCAGGGTAGTTGCATATGCCTTGTACGCACCTTTTTCCAACAAATGAAACTATGAGACTACTAACAACTCAAATGATTGGCATATTATCGGTTGCCGCAGTCTTTATTTTTACATCGTGCAGTGATTCAGACGATGACATTCCAGGTCAGTCGGCTGTTGTGAAGAACACGAATCGAAACGACACCAGTACAGAACCAGCATTGTCTCGGTTGGAGTTCCCTAAGGTGAAAGGAGGCTTCAGCAGGGTTGTCATTCACTCGCTGACTGATAGGTTCGGTATCAATTATTCGGTGGAATGGGACAGTAACAAAAAGGCCCAACGCTGGTCATGCTATCAGATGTATGCCGATAATTGCGTGAGCAAGACTACCCGTTACTATTCTACCGAGAATCAATATCCCTTTGACCCCGATCTGCCTGCAGGACTCTATTTCAATGGTGATCCTTTCTGGGGGTCTGGCTATGACCACGGACATATTTGTCCCTCTGCCGACAGACTGTATTCGAAGGAAGCCAATATCCAAACATTCTACCTGACCAATATGCAGCCACAGAAAAATGCTTTCAATGCCAATCTTTGGGCTGATATGGAAGCGTTCGTTCGTGGCAAGGCCAACACACGCAATTCTGATACTCTCTATGTATGTAAGGGTGGTACCATCGACAATGTCGACCAGGTGCTGACCACTTTGTCCAATGGGTTGATGGTGCCCAAGTATTTCTTCATGGCTTTGCTCATGAAAAACTCATCGGGCTATAAGGCTATGGGCTTTTGGGTGGAGCACTTGAATAAGAACCTGAAAGGCGATGCTCTAAGTAAATATGTAGTTAATATCCGAGACTTGGAACAGAAGACGGGTATTGACTTCTTCTGCAACCTGCCCGACGAAGAGGAAGAGCATGTGGAGACGCTGCCTGTGGAGAATGTAAAAAGAGCGTGGGGTCTGTAACAAATGTAAAGGAAAAGCGGGAGAAAAAAATAAAAAATCAAAAAATAACGCTACATTTCTTTCTTTCGTTTGGCAGAAAGAAAGAAATATCGTATTTTTGTAATGGATAATTGTTCCCAACAAAATAGAATAATAAGATGAAGACCATTTATGATTTCTCTGTCAAAGACAGAAAGGGTAAGGAAGTTTCACTCCGTGAGTATGCCAATGAGGTTGTGCTTATCGTGAACACTGCCACCAAGTGCGGCTTTACACCTCAGTATGATGAACTCGAAAAGCTCTATGAGAAGTATCGTTCTGAGCATTTTGTCATCCTCGACTTCCCTTGCAATCAGTTCGGACAGCAGGCTCCTGGCACCGATGACTCTATCCATGAGTTCTGCAAGTTGAACTTCGGTACCGAGTTCCCCCGCTTCAAGAAGGTAAAGGTCAACGGTCCTGATGCTGACCCTCTCTTCAAGTTCCTGCAAGAGCAAAAGGGCTTTGCTGGTTGGGATATGGAGCACCCCATCGCTCACATCCTTGACGATATGTTGTCGAAAGAAGATCCTGACTACAAGCAGAAGAGCGACATCAAGTGGAATTTCACCAAGTTCCTCGTTGACAAGCGTGGTGTGGTAGTAGCTCGTTTCGAGCCCACCGAGAAGATCGAGAATATCGAGGCCAAAATCGAAGAACTGCTGAAATAATAGAAATGGAACACGTAAAATGCTTGATCATTGGCAGCGGTCCCGCTGGGTATACCGCTGCCATTTATGCATCTCGAGCCAACTTGCAACCTGTTGAGTACTGCGGTTTGCAGCCAGGAGGACAGCTCACGCAGACTACGGAGGTGGAGAACTTCCCGGGTTATCCGCAGGGTGTTGATGGCAACCAGATGATGATGGACTTGCGTGAGCAGGCTGAGCGTTTCGGCACAGACATCCGCGATGGTGAGATTGTGAAGGTGGACTTCTCGCAGCAGCCTTATAAGTGCTTCGATGACAGCAGTCGTGAATTGCTTTGCGACACCGTGATTATTGCCACGGGTGCCTCAGCCAAATACTTAGGGCTGGACGATGAGCGCAAGTACAATGGTATGGGTGTATCGGCCTGCGCCACCTGCGATGGCTTTTTCTATCGTAAGAAGACGGTGGCTGTGGTAGGCGGTGGCGACACGGCCTGTGAGGATGCGCTCTATCTGAGCAGCCTCTGCAAGAAAGTCTATATGATTGTGCGTAAGCCATTCCTGCGTGCTTCTAAGGTGATGCAGCAGCGTGTGATGGAGCGTGAGAATATAGAGATTCTTTTTGAGCACAACACATTGGGCCTCTTTGGTGAGAACGGTGTCGAAGGTGCGCATTTAGTGAAGCGTAAGGGTGAGCCCGATGAACAGCTGGTTGACATTGCCATCGACGGTTTCTTCCTTGCCATCGGTCACAAGCCCAACACAGACATCTTCAAGGAGTGGCTCGATACTGACGAGGTAGGTTATCTGAAGAAGATTGACGGTACTCCACGCACTAAACTCCCTGGCATCTTCGTTGCAGGAGATTGTGCCGATCCTACTTATCGACAAGCTATCAGCGCCGCTGGCACAGGTTGCCAAGCCGCCATCGAGGCAGAACGATATCTATTAAAATAAGTATTTAATAAAGAATTTGCTACCGCATCCAAGGGTTTCGTTTCATCCTGTGGCGCGGTAGCAAATTCTTTGTTCTTCACTCTTCATTCCTCAATACCATTGTACCGAGTTCGAGTAGCTGCTGCGCTTGTCGTATTTCAGGGCATCAGTTAGCGTGGAGGCATTGCAGCGGAAGGAGAAGTTGTAGCTGGTGTAAGGAGCCAACACTACGGAGCATGACATGTTGAAGCAATGCAGGTCTCGTGACAGCGAAGCTGTAGTCATGGAGATCTTCTCGTTCTCGAAGTCATAACCCGATGAGAACGAGATATTCCAACCATCAGAAATACGTATGTTGCCGCTGATGTTCAGGTTCTGCGTGAACTTATAGGGATAGCGCATAGTGTCGTAGTTGAACTTCTTCAGATCCGTGTTTTCACGCATGGTAATACCATATCCGAAGCTTAGTGACCAGGGCAGCGAGAAGGACATATAGCCGTCCTCGTCGGTTTCGGCTTTGCCTGCATTCTCCTTCTTGGCACCATGCTTGCCAGCTTCCAAGTCGGTGTCTACATTAGTCTCGGCGCCAGTGTCGTATTCGTCCTTGTCTTTGTCCTTACCTTTCTTCTTGTCTTTACTGTCCACCTTTTCTCCGCGAAGCCATTTGAAGAGGTTGGCAATCTTACTGTTGTCAAGAGTGTAAGAAAGGTTCTGCGACATGCCTTGGAAGCGTCCCAGCTTGCCTTTTTCCCAGTAAGTGGTGTTGTCGCTCACCCGTACTGCACCGCCTACGGAGTCGGCTTCGTAGACGTAGGATGCAAAGACGGCATTCAGGTTGAGTGTGTAGCTCTTGGTGAGCTTCAGACGCAAGCGGGTGCTGACATCGCTCAGCGGTCGGATGTCAGTAGCCAGGTTGTAGGACACCGAGGCTCCCAATTCATCGATAATACTTACTTTTTTGAAATCCACCGAGTCATCCTCTGTGCGGAGTTTCATTTCGATGTTGTTTGATAAGTCCAGCGAAATGCTTCCCGTCTTTCCCTTGCCCGGTGGCGAGTAGAGTTGTCCGGCGTATGGCGAGTATTCAACCAGAGAAACGCTGCCATCGGCGTTGGTCTTCTGATAGGTCTCGTAATACCCATAGCGGCTGGCGCTGAAGTCGGGAGCGTAGGTGAAGCTCAGCGATGGGGTCATGACGTGGCGGATGGCATAGATCTTATCACCGAAGATTTTTCGGGAGGGAATAAACATACCATAGAGCTTGGTCGAGGCCGACAAGGAGAGGTTCCAGTTATAGACATTATAAAAGCCGTAGGTCGTATCGTTGACCACCGTCATGGTCTTTTCGTTCCACGACTGCATCACCTTGTGCGTATAGCTACGGTCGGTAATGTTGAGGGACGGGTTCAGGTTGAGGTATCCTAAAATGGTGAAGTTCGCATTGATGGGTATGCTGTGTTGCATGCCGTTCTTCCAGTCTTTGATCAGATTCTTGTGGAGGATTTCACTCTCTTTCGCCGTGATGGAGTTACTGAATTGTCCTGTGTACGACATAGAAATCTTCTCGTACCAACGTTCCGCACCTGCCATCTTCTTTCGCTTGAAGGGGTAGAATCGTGAGATGGAGATATTCAGGTCAGGTAGCTTCGTTGAGATAGTTGAGTCGCGCATGTTTTGGTCCAGGTTCATGGTGGTAGAGATGTTCATGCCGATGCTGGAGAACTTCGTGCTGTAGCTGACCGAGGACGTGCGGGTCGTCTGTGTCATAGCCTGCGGGTTATACATTGACGACAAGTTGTTACGCTCATAGCTCGACGTGGCAAAGTTGACACTGGCCGAAAGGGTGGAGAAGGGATTGGCTTTCGCATCCTGTGCATGGTGCCACTGCACCTTGAAACTGGTTTGCTTGGAGTAGTCCTTCATGTTCTTCTCGCCGTTGACCGTGTTCTGGTAGCTCGCATGAAACGAACCATTATACTTATAGCGCTTACGGTAATTGCTGGCAGCGGAGATACCCCAGGAGCCTTTGGTGTAGATCTCGCCGATGAGCTTCAGGTCCAGATAGTCGCTGATGGCAAAGTAATAGCCACCGTCACGCAGGTAGAAGCCTCGCTCTGTCTCGTCGCCATAGGTAGGCATGATGAAACCACTGCTATAGCTCTTGGTGAAGGGGAAGAAACCGTATGGCACGGCTAAGGGGACGGGAACATCACAAACAACCAGATAGGCCGGTCCGAAGACCACGTCTTTGCCTGGACGCACCTTGGCACGAGACAAGGCCAGGTAGAAGTCGGGATGTGGGTCGTCGCAGGTAGTGTACTTGCCGTGGCGCAGGAAGAGCTCACCGTTGGCACCACGTTTCGAGGTCTCACTGGTCAGGAATCCATCCTCCTGCTGGGTATAGACCTGCTGGATAAGTCCCTTCTTTGTCTTGAAGTTGAAGGACATCGTGTCGCTCTCGTAGGTGTCGCTGCCCATCTTGAATACAGGCGTTCCCTTTATCTCGTTGGTTGTGGTGTCGAGGGCGCCAGTGGCATGTACTAAAGACGAGTCTAAGCACATGTAGATGCGTTCACTTTGCAGGTCCATGTTCTGGTATTTCACCTGTGCCTGTCCAAAAAGATGAGCCATACCCGAACCAGCCTCATAGATGAGTGAGTCCTTGGCCGAGAAGTCAACAGGCGAGTCTATACCATTCTTGCGCTGTCGGTTGAGGCTGTCAAGGCGCAGCGAGTCGTCCACCGCCTTGTTGTGCCTCCAGATGGCCAGTGCCAGCGAGTCCATCTGTGTCGTGTCCGGTCCCGTCGGCTTTGCCTTTTCCTCCATAGCCGCCGTCAGGGCCGAATCAGCCTTGTTGGTCAGTGTCTGTTGAAGGGAGTCGGGTAGGGTGGCAACGGCTGCCTTAGCCGAGTCGGCCACCATCTTGGCAATCCTTTTGATGGTGTCGGCCTCTGCTGGTTCTTGATGAAGAATGGGTGTGACGGGCAGTGAAGGCACAATGACATCTGCTTCGCTCTTCTGGTTATCCTTGTTCTTGAGTAGCGAAGTAGGTGTACACGCCCACATACAAATGAGGGCGGCAAACAGCAATATGATGCCTGTTTTCTGATTCACGGCTGCAAAATTACGGATAAATTACGGAATATTACAGCGTTTCCAATAATTTAACGTTAAAATCTCTTGCGCGAATCACCTTTTTGATGTATTTTTGCACCCGTATGACGCAATCCCCCTCTCGTTATCGTACTGCCATTATTGGCGGTGGAGCCGCAGGATTCTTCTTGGCCGTCAACTTGAAAGAGATGGCGCCTGAGATGGAGGTCACTATCTTTGAGCGCAGTCACAAGGTGCTGGCTAAGGTCGAAATCTCGGGCGGTGGCCGTTGCAACTGTACCAACTCGTTCGACCACGTGACTGATCTTTCGCAAGTCTATCCTCGTGGGCACAGGCTGATGAAGCGACTTTTCAACATTTTCGACTATGCCGATGCCTATGCGTGGTTTGAGCATCATGGCGTGCCGCTGGTCACACAGGACGATGATTGTGTCTTTCCCGCTTCACAGGACTCGCATAGCATCATCGATTGTTTCCTGCATTTAGCCCGTCAAAGTGACGTACATATCAGGACAGGCATGCGTATCCAGTCGCTCGATGAGCTTTCCGACTTCGATTTCGTTGTCGTGACTACTGGCGGACAGCCTCGTCTTCAGGGGTTGGAGTGGCTCAATGGGGTGGGGGAGATAGCGCCTCCGGTCCCCTCTCTCTTCACGTTCAACATTCCTGACCAGGCATTACGCTCGTTGATGGGCACCGTTGTCGATCATGCTTCCGTGCTGCTTCCCTCTACGAAGTTCCGTTCGTCAGGGCCTTTGCTCATTACTCACTGGGGCATGAGTGGCCCAGCTATCTTGAAACTGTCGAGCTATGCAGCCCGTTGGCTCAGCGAGAAGGACTATCAATGTCCGTTATGTGTCAACTGGGCAGGGCTTACTGATGCTGAAATCATCGAAGAGCTGATGCGTCTTTCTCAACAGCATCCGCAAAAGCAGCTCTCGTCTGTGCGTCCTTTCGATCTTCCCCAACGTCTGTGGAACTATCTTTTGGAAAAGAGCCTTAGCGGCAAAGCCGTCTGTCGTTGGGCTGAACTGGGAAAGAAAGACCGCAACCGGCTGGCCAACATCCTTTCGGGAGACACCTACAATATCAACGGACGTGGCACTTTCCGTGACGAGTTCGTCACTTGTGGAGGCATCTCCCTGGCCAGTGTTCACCCTCAGACATTGGAGAGTCGCCTCCGTCCCAACTTATTCTTTGCAGGTGAAATCCTCGACATCGATGGTATCACCGGTGGCTTTAACTTCCAAGCCGCTTGGACCACCGCCTTCACCGTCGCGCAAGCTATCGCCAACCGTTCTTCGAGTGTCTAAAAAAACTTGGAAAAATTTGGCCGTTTGCATAAATTTTTGTTCGCGGAAAATAAATAATAACTCATATTCTAACCTATGAAACTTAAAACATTACTTCAGTTCCTTGCCTTGTTGATTGTCTTCAATCTGCATTGTTCAGTCTTCAATGTCCTGCATGCTCAGACATTGGTCCTTCATCATGCCGACGGCACCACTACCGATGTGGAGCTATACACCCAGCCCCGCATCGAGTTCCAGAACGACCGTGTGCTGATTACCTCACCCGTACTCAGCATGGACTATGCCAAGACGGATGTGCTTCGCTTTACCTATAAGGGCAGTTCCTTGGGTGTCAGCACACCCCGTGGCGAAGCCGACTACACCCATGAACAGGGGCAGTTAGTGTTCCACGGCATGAAGAAGGCCGACAAGGTGGCAGTCTATACAGCCAATGGCATTCGTGTCCCCGTCCGTCTCACTCGCACAGGTACCGACGCCGTCCTTCCTCTCTCTCAGATTCCGCAAGGAGTCTATCTGCTTTCCGTCAAAGGTAGAACCTTTAAATTCATGAGAAAATGAAACACTTTTACCTTTTAATGTTATCAATAGCATTTACTTTAAGTGGTAAGGCTCAATCTGATCGTGAGTTCATCAATATTTATCGCAATGACGGAAGCCTCAATGCATTTTCCTGTAATGTTGTGGATTCAATTACTTATTCTCATTATGATACAGACAGTATTTTTTACGACGAAATAGTCACTCAATTGGTTTATACGCCAGATAGCGTCTATTTCATGCCCTTGGTTGAGATAGATAGCATTAGTTTTGTACAATCTTCTTATACCTGTCCCGACGCGAACCACCCTCATTGGATAGATCTTGGCCTGCCTTCTGGCACTCTGTGGCGTTGCTGCAACGAGGGTGCCTCCACTCCAGAGGCTTACGGTGGTTACTACACCTTCAGACAGGTGTCCTCTGCTCCAACCCTCGATCAGATTGAGGAGATCCTGAACAACACCACTTCTGAATGGATGACGCAGAACGGTGTGAAAGGTCGTAAGTTCGTCGGGCCTAATGGCGGCACCATCTTCCTCCCCGCTGCGGGCTTCCGCTGGTATGGTGAGTTCTACTACGTGGGCTCCTACGGCTACTATTGGTCGTCGACGCTCTTCGAGAACTACCAGGACAACGCTTGCAGCCTGTACTTCTACTCCAGGAGCGCGTACTGGAGCGACTACTACCGCCACTACGAGCACTCCGTGCGCCCTGTGCGATAGAACTGAGTGCATCCTTTCGCAAATAGAGAATCAATCCTCGCCGAAATCGTTTGTCATGCTGGCGGCGGGGCGGCCCCACCAAGGTGCCATCCAGCCCCGTCGTGGGCATGACAAACGATTTCGGAATTATTGAATTGTGATATAAAAACTGTAATTGAATATGTCTGTAACAAAAGAACTAATAGAACAAGAACGTATGCAGGTGCAGGCTGGCTGTGTAAGGGATGTGCATCTTCATCGTGAAGGCTCTTTCTTGCGTGCCTATGAATGGAGCGCATGGATCTGAAATCTTTGACACTATTATATGCAAGAATCCAATGCCTTTTTGCACCTATAAATTCACAATTTTATTAACTTCCGAAACTTAAAATAAGAAACAAGAAACATTCGGACACCGCAGAATAAATAGTGAACTGAAGGAATAAAAACAAAAAAAATGGCGATAACGTTTCCGATGGAAGAAAATTAACGGTGTTTCGGAAGCGTTATCGCGATTTTTTGTAGATTAACAGCCTAACATGGCAGCGGGGTTAATGCCCAAAGTAGTGCATAGCAGACGTGCTATCTTTAATGTAGGTTCAGCCCGTCCAGAAACAAAGTCGCTGATGCGTGATGTGCTGACGCCAATTTCTGCTGCCAGTTGTTTTTGGCTCATGTGCTTTTCTTCAAGTGATAGTTGTATCAGTTGGGCAACAGTAGGCTTTCCAATAGGGAAATGTTCCTTCTCAAAGTCTATTACTACGTCAGACATCATTGTCAGTTCAACAGCGTTACGGTCATTTGCAGGCGTATTATCGTCAACCATTGGCAGCAATTCCTCAATTCTTGCAAGTGCAAACTCGTATTGTTCTTTTGTTATCTTACTCATGATAGTTCCTCCTTCAGTTATATTGTTGATGCATCTATCTTATCGTATTCGCTATGAGTTCCTACAAAACGTATGAAAATATGTCCTATTGTGAATTTGACTACTACAATCAGCCGATATTTGTTCCCTCAGGTGCAAAGATACATTATGATTTTGAATTACAAAACTATTTGCACGAAAAAGTTTGTATTTAAGGATTTTTAGTGATAGAGCATAACAGCGTTGACTCGATGCACATGTTGTTAGCATCCCTGACAGTTTAGACCTGAGGGAAAAGGAGCGTAGTGAAAAGGAGCGTAGTGAAAAGGGAAAAGGAGTAGGGTTCTTGAGGCTTGCGGCGGGCGTGGCAATATCTTGCAGCGGCCGCTGCAAGACCATGTCTTTTGGGCCGGCTATTGTTTCTTTTCAACGGCAAATATACAAAATAAAGAAGCAAAATGCAAGTTTTTTCCTGTTTTTTTCTTCCGAAAGTTCAGTCCATTCATTTAAAGTTCAAAGCATACAGTATCCTACAAAGAGGGGGCGACAAAGTGTCGCCCCCAGTTTTCAGGATGCCTCGGGAATACTAAAAGTTGTCCTCATCGTACTCGTCGTCCCAGCAGTCGGAATTGCGGGAGCGGGCCGTGCCGTTACCTCCATAGATTTCCTCTTTAAGGCCTACGTTGTTGCTGTTTCTGCTGACAGTTGTACTTGTTGTGCAGATGATGCCTTGGTGCTGCATGCGCACCACACGCATCGCGGGTTTGATGTATGCTTGTTTTTTCATAACTCCTTATTTGATTACAATTTTACGTCCATTCCTGATATACAAACCGCTCTTTGTCGGCTTCTTGTTTAGCTTCCTGCCGTCGAGGGTGTACCACGCACCAGCCTCATTGTCAATCGTCAATGATGAATTGTCAATGATGAATTGTGAATGGTCAATTGAGGTAGCTTCGCTATCGTCAAAATTGAACACGATGGAGCGGACTGAAAAGCTTGGGTCACCGACGGTGATGCCGTTCAGCTCGAAGTAGGCGCGGCAGGCACCGATGGTGGCACCGCTCTTTGGCCAGTACAGCGTGTTGTTGCCGCCGAGGAAGAGGATGCTATTGTTATCCTCGGTGTACGACTGAGATGCGTAGGTGCCCTTGAAGGTCACCTTGCCGTCGTCAGATTGAGATGCAGCATTAGTCAGAGCTGTTGCAATGGCTTCAGCGTCGGTGTAGTCAGAGGGGATTTTTACGAACTTGAACACAGGGTTGGTGATGTCGTAGTCGGCAGGATTGGTGTCATAGTCATCGTCCTTATCCCACTTCACGATGTACGGCTTGCCGGCATCAATCCTATAGACTGTGTTGAACTCCAGCGTCAGCACGCCGTTGTCAAGGCCCGATTTTTCTTTGTCCATTTCCATGATGAGGGCACCGTAAAGCGGATTTTCGGGTACATCCAATTCTGACTTTGCCATATCGAACGGCAGACACAGCGTGTTCCAGTTATCGTCCTTGTAGAGCGTGCGGCCCTGAAGCTGTATGGTACGGTAGTCTTCGTCAGATGCAGAATTACTGTTAGATGCAAAATCTTTGATGGTCCCGACGTTGTCAGCGTTGTCCTTCATCTGCACCATCAGGGCAGCCCAAGCCCCACTTCCATCATAAATATCGCCTGCGGTAGTAGCACAGGTGCCTGCGGCCTTGGGGTCGGCATTTTCGTCGGTCTTGACCTCGACATTCTCTGTGTAGAAGTTATCGCTGGCGTATGCTTGTTCTAAGCCACCAACAATAGCTCCAGAATAGGAACCAATGACGGTGCCGCCGTCAACATTGCAGTCATATATGTTGCTGCCACTGCTAACACAGCCTGCAAGCATACCGACTTGGGCGTACTCGTTGGTGCTCGTGACTGTGCAGTTTTTCAGCGTCAGGTTCTTAAGCGTGCCGGAGAGATTGCCGATGAAGCCGACTTCACTCTCGCCGCTGCTGATGTTCATGCCGCTGATGGTGTGGCCCTGTCCGTCGAAGATGCCTGGGAAGCTGGCAATGCCGCTGAATTCATCTGCATCAACGATAGCGATGTCGTTGTCGAGCACGAAGGTGTAGTCAGCATGGCCTGCAGCGGCAGCGGTAGCCACTTTCTCCAGGTCGGCTACACTTGCCACGTGATAGCCTTTCTCGTCATGCGACAGGCCCATGTTGTCATACAGATAGACCGGCATGATGCTGACGTTCTTTGGGGGCATCGACAGCGAGTACTCGTCATTTCCGAGAGCGTCAAGGAACACGTCTTCGTAATCAGTGCCATACTCATCTTCATTAAGACGGTACTTGAAACCAGACAGCGTGAAGCCCTCCTTTGCATCAGCCGTGAGCTTCATGGTTACCGTTTCGTCTTGAGCAATATACTTATTGTCATAGACTGTGCCCTCAACAACGGTCAGTTCGCTCATGGTTACGCCGCTGCCGGCTTCCAGCGAGTAGAGGGCATGATTATCTTCCACTTCGCCAGCATAGAAATTGCCGACGACGTCTATGTGGTCGTAAGAGTCTGCTGCAGTACCCAGATAGTAGCAATTGGTAATCTTGCCACCGTCGTTATAGCCAACCACGCCGCCTATATTCTGTAGTTCATTGGGTGAACTCATGGCGACCAGGCACACGCAGTTGTCGATGACGCCCTCGCTTTCCAAGTCTGCCGCCACGGCTCCACCATTACCTGAAGTGTTGTTCGCCACGGTCATCGTGCCCTTCAGCGTCAGGTTTTTCACGGTACCGTTCAGAACTGCGAAGAATCCTACAGAAGATGCCGAGATGTCAAGTCCGCTGATGGTGTGGCTCTGTCCGTCAAAGGTTCCTTCGAAGGTTTCCGGCAGTCCGCCGAAGGACTCGTTTTCGAGGTCGATGTGATCGCCCAGTTTGAAGAACTTGCCGGTAAACTTCTCTCCTTCGTTCAACTCGTCGGCGAGTCTCTTCAGGCCATCAATGTTGCTGATGACGTAGGCCGCTGCCTCGCTGGTGCCGTCGCCACTGCCCCATAAGTCGCCTTTTTTCCATTGTGCATAGAGCGTTATCTCAGGACCGCTCTCGACAGTCAGTTTCGTCACAGGCTCTCCAGGGCTATAACTTGAACCGGTGCCGTCCGACTTGGTGTTCCAGCTTGATAACGTTTTGCCCGTGAGGGTGAAAGCGTTGTCGCTGATGGTCTTTACCGGTGTTTCGTCGCAGTTGAAGGTCTGGTCGGCCATCGTGCCTGTAGCGTCTTCGGCATTTTTGTTGTAGTGGATGGTATAGGTAATGGGCGTCCACTTGGCATAGAGTGTCACGGTGGCACCCTGCGTGCTGGCGAGGTCCTTCACACTCTGCTCGTCGGTATATGCCACTGCGCCATTGGCCGAGGTAGCCCATCCGCCGAACGTGTAGCCCGTGCGGCTGAAGGTGTTGGCGGTCAGGTTGCTGGCTTTGCTGTAGAGCATGTCCTGAGCCTCCATCTCGCCCTCAGCGTTTCCTGCATTCTTGTCGAAGCTGATGGTGTAGGTGACAGGCTTTAGGGTCTTTCCGGCAATACTGCTGTTGGTCACGGTGCCGCTGTTAACTATGGTGCTCGTGTTGGCCGCATCATAGAACTTCTTGCCGCTGGCCACGGTCACGGTGCCGCTGTAGCTGTCGGAGGTTATACTGCTATTGGCAGAGTTGTACGAGAGGGTGACGTTGCCACCGCTGATACCCTGCGCTGTGATGATGCCGCCGTAGATGTTGATGTTGCCGCCGCTGCCTATGCCTGCCGCGTTATTATCGCCGGTAGCAATGAGCTGTCCGGTGCCGCTGGCTTGTCCGTAGATGTTGAGGGTGCTGCCGCTGCTGACGGTGATGCCCTTCTGGGCGTTGAGTGTTGTGCCGTCGGTGAGTATAAGGTTCACCGTACCGTTGACGGTGATACGGTTGGCCAAGTCGACACTTTTGTTGACGGCATACCATGTGGTATTTCCGTCTGAGCCCAGCGTGGATTTGTTGTTTTTTACGGCGTAAGTTGTCTGGGACAGCGTCTCATTGCCGTTGGCATCGAGGTAGGAATAGGCACTTACGTCAGGTTTGGCATAGTACTTGCCGCCATATTTCATGCCATTGGAGTAAATCTCTACTCCAAAAGATTCACTTTTCACGAGGGAGCCTATGTCTGCAGGAAGCTCACTCTCTTCCTCTACCTTATTGCCCTGTGGGGAGCCTAATGGTTGGGTATAGTAGCAGGTGCTGTAGTTTGCTGTTTGATTACCGCTGTTGAAGGTGCAGCTGGCCATGCTGCTCATCGTCACCTCTGCAGGCTTGAAGAGACAGTTGGAGAAGTTGATAGTACCGCCGTTATAGCCCACGAATCCGCCGTTGAAAGTATCTGTCGTGCCGAGCAATTTGCCTGCAAAGACGCAGTTCGTGATGTTCAGCGTGGCGTAACCTGTATTCAAGGCCACAAAGCCGCTGTGGGTACTTTCACCACATGCATTGCCTGTAATTGCCAGCTCACTGACACAACCAATGATGTTCACAGTCCCAAAGGTCCTACCGCAGATGCTGGCAGTAGAATTTGTTTCGTTGGTGAGCGTACCCACCACCTTCAGATTCTGAATGGTGGCGTCCTCCACATACTGGAAAAGGCCCATAGGCTGCTGGGAAGTCGATGCATTGAAGGTGATGGTGTGGCCCTTGCCGTCGAAGGTGCCTTTGAAGAGGGTATTGCCCATACAGTTCTCAACAGTGATATCGTTTTCCAGAGTCACGGTCTCACCCTCAAACGTCGTACCATCATCGAGGGCCTTTCTGAATGATTCCCAATCTTCAGCACTCTTGATATTATAATATTCGGGAGGGCTTTGGATGGAAAAGATGCGGTTCTTATACTGCGGCCAGGCATATTTGTAGGCACTCAGACATTCGGTTTTGACGTAGATCCTGCGCCCATCTGCATTTTTACCGAAAACTTGGCTACCCAATGTCGGCGGGGTGTCAGCCAAGACATACACGGCGGTCAGATTGGTGCAATCATAAAAAGCGTAATTGCTAATGCTCTTCACGCTACCGGGGATGGTGATGGAGTTCATTTGACGACCGTAGAAAGCGCCCATACCGATACGCACCACTTCATCAGGGATCTTGCTTTCATTGCCACCAACTACCAATTCATGATGAGTTTTAGTCATAACTCCATTTTTTATTGACTTGTAGGTTTTATTATTCTCACTGACTTGTATAGATCTCAATTTCTTACAGTTCGCGAAGGCAAAATCTCCGATACTACTCACACTCTTACCTATAAATAACGAAGTTGCTTCAGGGCATTGAAAACTACGTTTACCAATGTTAGTTACGGTACCACCGATATCTATTTTACTAATATGAAAATTGGAGTCTATTTTCTTTCGACTTTTTTCCTTAATTCTCCAAGGTGTAACCCTATAATTAGGATAACTTTTCATCTTTTTACCGGTAATAGAAATTTAACCACTTTTGATTGACAACGTCCACTTTGCACTCGTACCACATGAACCGCTGGGGTCTTCTGCCCCCGCCGTCATGGTGGTGAGCAGCATCACGAAGAGCGTCAAGGCGCCGATTGAGCGAGAGAAGAACGATGCTTGCATCAGTTCTTCCGAGCGTGAGGCGGCTCGACTGAAAGTCATCATCGCCCTCGCAAACATTGTTTTGTTGTTTTGTTGTTTCATATATTTGTATTTTATAATATTTAATGGTGGTTGATAATGTGTCGTCGAGTCATTCCCGAGCAAAGTCTTTCGCACGCTTTCAGTGTGCATAGGTACGAAGTTTTTTCGACAAAGTGTCAACTCACACTTTAATTTGTGTTAAATATAA
>Ga0326511_10001107_pt1 | contig 22790 bp, 16 predicted proteins | sample 0_2496_0518_D_FD_203701 | JGI IMG/M metagenome (GOLD analysis project Ga0326511, IMG submission 203701) | Bovine rumen microbial communities from UC Davis, California, United States - 0_2496_0518 | ecosystem: Host-associated > Mammals > Digestive system > Stomach > Rumen | place: USA...
AATTACGCGAGCCGTGTGCGGTGAAAGTCGCATGCACGGTTCTTAAAGGGGAAAGCGGGGGAAACCCCGCAGCCCTACTTAGAATATTTCAAATTAATCAAACTTCAAAGATGAAAGAATTCTTTAAGATGACATTTGCCACAATGTGTGGCATTGTCCTTTTGTCGGTTATCAGTGGCATCCTGTTCATGATTTCACTGGTGGGTATGATGGCCAGTGAGTCGGCATCGACCAAAGTAAGCGACAATTCGGTCTTCGTGTTGAAGATGGACGGAACGGTGACAGAACGTGCAGAGAACGGTGGCCCATTGGCACTGCTCTTGGGTCAGGTCAACATGGAAGAAATGGGTCTGGATGACATCATCGCCTCCATCCGCAAGGCTAAGGATGAAGAGGAAATCAAGGGTATCTACCTGGAAGGTGGGGCAACCTCCTTCGATGCGCCTGCCACAGCACAGCAGATTCGCGATGCTCTACTGGATTTCAAGAAGAGCGGAAAGTGGATTATCGCCTATTCCGACCAATATACGCAGAGTAGCTACTGGGTGGCTTCTGTGGCCGACTCCATATTCCTGAACAAGACAGGTGTTATTGACTTCAAGGGACTGGGTGGCAAGAGCGAATATATGACAGGACTCTACGAGAAGCTTGGCATCAAGTATCAGGCCACCCGAGTAGGTAAATACAAGAGTGCGGTGGAACGCGTCACCCGCAAAGGCATGAGTGATGACGACCGCGAACAGCGCACTGCCTACCTACAGGGTGTTTGGCAGCACATGCTGAAAGACATGGCCGAGAGCCGTGGCGTAAAGGTGGAGCAGTTAGACCAACTGGCCAACGACAGCATCATGACTTTTGCCGATGTCAATGACTACGTGGCAGCTCGCCTCATAGACCGTACGATGTATCCTGAAAAAATCAAGGAGGTCATCAAGAACAAGTTAGGACTGGACGAGGATGAGGAGGACATCAACCAGTTGATGCTCTCCGACATGATTAACGTAAAGTCTAAGAAAAAGGACAAGGGAGACAAGATTGCCGTCTATTATGCTTACGGTGAGATTATCGACCAAAAGGCAAGTTCTTTCATGAGCAGCCACTCCATCATCGGCAGCGATGTGGTTGAAGACATGAACGCCTTAGCCAAGGACGACGACGTGAAGGCTGTGGTCATCCGTGTGAATTCGCCTGGTGGCTCTGCCGTCGCTTCGGAGCAAATCTGGCACGCCATCCAGAACCTCAAGGAGAAGAAACCCGTGGTCATCTCGATGGGCGGTCTGGCTGCATCAGGTGGCTACATGATTAGTGCTGGTGCCAACTATATCTTTGCTGAGCCCACCACGCTGACAGGCAGCATCGGCATCTTCGGCCTTGTCCCCAACTTCAACGGTTTGGTATCCGATAAATTAGGTATCACCTTCGATGGAGTAAAGACCAATCACTTTGGTGACTATGAGCAGGAGTTGCTGTTCGGCAGCGACAATGCCGAGGTGATTAGCAAGCTGCAGACCTACGTGGATCGTGGCTATGAGACATTCCTCTCTATCGTGGGTCAGGGACGTAAAATGACTCGCGACCAGGTGCATGAGATTGCTCAAGGCCGTGTATGGCTGGCTACTGATGCCCTGAACATCAAGCTGGTCGACAAGCTGGGAACGCTTGACGATGCCGTGAAGAAGGCTGCTGAGCTGGCTGAGATCAAGGACGAATACCACACATCGGCCTATCCTGGACAAGGCAGTTGGATGGACAACATCTTCCCGAAGGATGATAAGGGTACCTATCTCGACTCCGAACTCCGTACACTCCTGGGCGATGCCTATGCTCCCTTCATGGAAGCTCGTCGGGACCAGCAGCGCAACCGCCTGCAGGCTCGTCTGCCCTTCTCCGTTGTAGTTAAGTAAATACACAACTAACGCAAGCTCGCTTGTTTCTTTTACCTATCACCTCTACTACTTATTGTCATGGAAGGCGACCACATTAAAATCAATCACTGGCTACTGCCACTAAGCTGGCTCTACGGTCTCGGAGTACGCTTCAGGAACTTGCTCTTCGACATGGGCATCCTGAGGAGCAAGTCTTTCGATGTGCCAGTGATTGCCGTGGGCAACCTGACCGTAGGAGGAACGGGTAAGACACCTCATGTGGAGTATCTTATCAAGTTGCTTCAGAACCAGATGAAGGTGGCTGTGCTCAGCAGGGGATACAAGCGAAAGACAGAAGGCTACCTGTTGGCAGACATGCAATCGACCGTAAGCGACATTGGCGACGAGCCTTTCCAGATGAAGCATAAGTTTCCGAAGGTGAGCGTGGCGGTCTGCAAGAAACGTGTGGAGGGTATCCAACGGCTTACTGCCCACGACAAAGACCTCGACGTGATTCTCCTTGACGACGCCTTCCAGCACCGCTATGTGAAACCAGGCATCAATATCCTGCTTGTGGACTATCATCGACTGGTCATCTACGACGAACTGTTGCCGGCAGGCCGACTACGTGAACCTGTCAGTGGGAAGAACCGTGCCGATATGGTTATTGTAACCAAGTGCCCCAAGGTGCTCAACCCCATGAACGTCCGGGTCATCACCAAAGCTATGGACCTCTTCCCCTATCAGGAACTTTTTTTCACTACGCTTGCCTACGAACCGCTTCATCCTGTCTTCCCCAAGGAAGCCACCGCACCCACAGCCCCTTGGGCTGCCACGATGACACGACATGCTGCCATTCCCAAGACGACCCGAGTCCTGCTGCTTACGGGCATTGCCTCGCCTATCCAAATGATTACCGACATCAAGGAGGGCTTTGGCAGCGAGCCTACGACGCTCGCCTTCTCCGACCATCATGACTTCCAAGTGGAGGACATCGCCCTCATTAACGACACCTTCGCTTCCCTACCCTCGCCCCGCATTATCGTCACTACAGAGAAGGATGCCGTGCGACTTGCCCACGCCGAAGGACTGTCGGAAGAGGTAAGGCAGTGTCTCTATGCCTTACCCATCCGTATCCGTTTCATGCTCGACCAACGAGAACAGTTTAACGAAAAAATCATAAGCTATGTACGCAAAAATTCAAGAAACAGCATCCTGGCTCAAAGCAAGGGTGACAACAAGCCCAAAGACAGCCATCGTTCTGGGGACAGGCCTCGGACAATTAGCTTCAGAAATAACTGATAAGCTGGAGATTCCCTATCAGGAAATTCCCAACTTCCCCGTTTCCACCGTCGAAGGCCATAGCGGCAAGCTGATCTTCGGCAAACTGGGTGGCGTGGACATCATGGCCATGCAGGGACGCTTCCACTACTATGAGGGCTACTCGATGAAAGAGGTGACGTTCCCCGTTCGTGTCATGTATGAAATGGGCATAAAGACACTCTTCGTCTCCAACGCCGCCGGCGGCATGAACCCCGCCTTCAAGATTGGCGACATCATGGTCATCACCGACCACATCAACTTCTTCCCTGAGCACCCACTGCGTGGAAAGAACTTCCCCACAGGCCCGCGATTCCCCGACATGCACGCCCCCTACGATCCGGAACTCATACAGCTGGCTGCCTCGATAGCCCGAGAGAAGAGCATCCGCCTGCACTACGGCGTCTATTTCGGCGTTCAGGGACCCACCTTCGAGACTCCCGCTGAATACAAGATGTACCATCTCTTGGGTGGCGACACTGTAGGCATGTCCACCGTGCCCGAGGTCATCGTGGCCAACCACTGCGGCATCCGCGTCTTTGGTGTCAGCATCGTCACCGACTTGGGTGGCTTCGACCAGCCAGTAGAGGTAAGCCACGAGGAGGTGCAGGAGGCAGCCAACAAGGCTCAGCCCATCATGACCGAACTGATGCGCGAAATGATTGTCCGTTCGGAGCACATCGACAAGGAGAAAATAGCGAAGATAAACCAAGACCATCCTACCGAGCAATGGAAATAGCAAAACTGGGTGAGTTCGGCTTGATTGACCGACTCACCAAAGACATTGAGAAAAAGAACGTAAGTACCAAGTACGGCGTAGGCGATGACTGCGCCGTTCTTTCATACCCTGACAGCGAAGTGCTCATCACCACCGACATGCTCATGGAGGGAGTACACTTCGACCTGACTTATATCGATCTGCAGCATCTGGGCTACAAGTCGGCGATGGTCAACATCAGCGACGTATTCGCCATGAACGGAACGCCCCGACAAATCACTATCTCCCTGGCTATCAGCAAGCGCTTCACCGTCGAGGACATGGAGGCTTTCTACAGCGGCGTTCGCCTGGCTTGCGACAAGTGGGGCGTCGACATCGTGGGAGGTGACACCACGTCTTCCTATACTGGGCTGGCCATCAGCATCACCTGTATCGGCGAAGCCCGCAAGGAGGATATCGTCTATCGCAACGGCGCCCATGACACCGACCTCATCTGCGTCAGCGGCGACCTTGGTGCCGCCTATATGGGCCTACAACTTCTGGAACGCGAAAAGGCAGTCTACTACAGTCAGCTTGACGACCTGCAGAGAAAGATCAAGGAAGCAAAGGCAGCAGGCGACGAGAAACGGCTCTCCATGCTCAACACCCAGCTCTCTGCTCAGAAAGACTTCCAACCCGACTTCAGTGGCAAGGAATACCTGTTGCAGCGACAGCTACAGACGGAGGCACGAGGCGACATCATTGAAAAACTGCGTGCTGCCGGCATCCGCCCAACAGCCATGATGGACGTCAGCGATGGCCTCTCCAGCGAACTTATGCATATCTGCAAACAGAGTGGCGTGGGATGCCGCATCTTTGAGAAGAACCTTCCTATTGACTACCAGACTGCCGTCATGGCCGAGGAGATGGAGATGAACGTGACCACCTGCGCCCTGAATGGAGGAGAAGACTACGAACTGCTGTTCACCGTACCCATTGGCGACCTGGAGAAGGTGCAGGCCCTGGACGACGTCCACCTCATTGGACATATCACCGATCAGAAATATGGCCAAATACTCGTCACTCGTGACAACCAGGAGTTTGAGCTGAAAGCACAGGGATGGAACCCGCTGGCCACTTCAAATAAATAAACACCGCCACTCCCCTCCCCCGCATGGGAGGGGAACTTACCATCCGATACCCACATTTTTATTGGATGAAAATACAGCACTGAAGGCATAAAGGTGCAGTAACAGAGTGTTTTTGCAAAAAAAACAAAAATAATTGGCTAAAAGTTTGGCCATTTACTTTTTTCTTACTACCTTTGCACCCGCAAACGAAAGGATTGCAACCGAATATGGTGCCTTAGCTCAGTTGGTAGAGCATCGGACTGAAAATCCGTGTGTCCCCGGTTCGATTCCTGGAGGTACCACTCCTCCTTTCATTATGAATCCCGCGAAAATCGAAAGATTGTAGCGGGATTTTTTTTGTGTCTTTACCAGCGAAATAGCGGGGCACAGAAAAAAGTTGTAGCAAAAGCAGCAGAAAATCAGAAATAATCCGTAACTTTACCACCAAATTCAAATGATTGTACGTATGATGAAGATGAGATTTTCCAAAATGATGCTGACGGTCATGCTAACGACGGTCATCAACACACAAATGTCGGCACAGGAATTACGCAGGGAGCAGTTCCCAGAAGGTTCATATTCCCCCGTGACCAACGTCAATCGACATGCTTATCCCCGTATTCTGAAAGACGGGAGTGTCATGTTTCGTGTCAACGCCCCACAGGCTCAAAACGTGCAGATAGACCTGTGCGGAACCAAGTACGATATGCAACGGTCTGAGAGTGGCTCGTGGATGGTGACCACTAAGCCACAGGTTCCTGGATTCCATTACTATTTCCTCTTGATAGATGGCGTATCGGTTGCCGACCCAGCCAGTCAGTCGTTCTACGGCTGTGGACGTTGGTCGAGTGCCATTGAGGTACGTGAGGATGGCATGGACGACTTTGAGGTACAGGATGTGCCGCATGGCGAGGTACGCACAGTCTATTATTATAGTAAGGTGGATGAGGCGTGGCGTCCGCTATTGGTCTATACCCCTGCCGGCTATAACGAGAGCCGACAGGAATATCCAGTAGTCTACATCCAGCACGGCGGTGGAGAGGATCATCGTGGATGGATGGAGCAGGGCCGTACTGCTCAGATCATGGACAACCTGATTGCAGCAGGCAAGGCCAAGCCGATGATAGTGGTCAGCTCTAACAGCAATGTCCATTCAAGGAATGGCGGTATGGGAGGCGGTTACAATTGGCAAGGCATGCAGGCGTTCCGTAGTGAGATGATTGACAATATCATCCCCTACGTAGAAAGCCACTATCGTGCAAAGAAAGACCGCATGAGCCGTGCCCTGTGTGGTCTCTCGATGGGTGGAGGCCAGTCGTTCTACATCGGACTGCGCTCTCCTGAGGTGTTTGCCAACGTTGGTGTCTTCTCAACGGGAATGTTTGGTGGTATCCAGGGAGCCTCTAATTTTGATTTGGAAAAGGAGGTGCCAGGCATCCTGACCGATACCCAGACGTTCAACCAGCAGTTCAACGTGTTCTTCCTCAGTTGCGGAGAGCAAGACCCCCGTATATCTTACACCCGCAACATCGTAGAGAAGATGCGTGATGGAGGTGTGCAAGTACGTTTCAGCTCCTATCCCGGCGACCATGAGTGGCAGGTGTGGCGCAAGTCCCTGCATGAGTTTGCGCAGTATCTTTTCAAGTAAGCCAAACGGCATCCTTTTATGTGGCATTCCTTCTCAATACCATAGTTCACAACAATCCGTTTTCTGCTTGTTTCCAAAAACGGACACTATTCCACTCTCCCTTGCAGATTTTGGCCGAAGGAGAGTGGAATCATTGTTTTTATGTAGTTTTGAAAGCAAGTACGGCCAATTGTCATCAATCGGCTCTGCTGCTGACAAGGGTGAAAAAAGATAAAAATGGAGATTCTTGTGATATAATTCGAGAAAAATGAGTAAATTTGCAGCCTGTATATTGATTGTGTGATGCGAAAGTCATTTTTCATTTACATATTAGATATTGTCATAACAGCCATTCTGACGGTGGGCTGCCAGCAGCCCCAGATGAAGCAGGCAACAAATCCTGATGATATTGCAAACCATTATCAACGGGTGCTGACGGCGGCTAACGAGTCGCCAGATAGTGCAATGCTGATGGTTGAAAAGCTACGGGCAGGCGTGTCAGCGGGAATCTCGCTCAATACGAAGGGCTTGATACCCGACTACCATGCCGATCTGATGCGGGCCAAAATCTATACACAGTCACAAGATAGCATGCTGCTCGATTCGGCCATCATCATCGGTGAAAGGCTGATGGCATTGGATGTGATGCAAACTAATTTGGCGACGCGGCAAGACGTGCTTGAGATGCTGATCTCTGCTTGTCGCCTGCATCGTGATGACGAGCAGACCATCCACTGGTCGATGCAATTGATAGACCTCTGCCGGCAGCAAGGCGAAGAGACCGAGGCACTGCGCACTGAGGCAGAGGTAGGCTTGGTTCTTTCCTATATTGGTAAGGCCGATGAGGGGTTGGCGAAGATTGACAGTGTCATCAACCAACTTAGTGGCAAACGGAAATTCAACGAGATGGATGCCAGCATCATCGCCCTGAGACGTAAAGAGAATTTGTTAGCCAGTGAGAGACGCTATGGCGAAATACCACCCGTTGCGCAAGCATTACTCAATATTCTTGACGACTACGAACAGCACCCCGACGAATTCCACGACGGCTCCTACCGTGAGGTGAAGGAGGAGCAACGCCCTGACTACATCGAGTTCTACCGCGCCAAGGCCTACATGTATATGGCGTATGCGTATGCAAAAGCCTCCCCTCGGGATGGTTTGGACGGGGCCGCTCGTCATTATCTACGTCTCTTTGAGCAGTGCGCTTTTGCCAAGACCTTGGAGGGCCGTTTAGAGATAGCCCCTACGTGGTGTCTGCTGGGCGAATACGATAAGATGTCTGCGGCCTACGATGAGTATGAGAACCGTCTGCGAGAGCAGGGCGACACCATGACCATTACATACGCTAATATCCTCCGCGACCGTGCCCAGGCAGCAAAGGCACAGGGGCGCTATGCCGAGAGTCTCCGTCTGCACGAGCAATATGAAACACTCACCGAGACCCTCAACGGCCGTCTGCTTCAGGGCAAGGCCCACCTCTATGCCGCCCGCTTCCACGCCGCCGAGCATCAGCAGGAGATTGAGAAGCAGAAGGCAGACAAACGCTTTATTACAATGATGGCCTTCTTCATTGGCATCCTTGCCATGCTGGGACTTTTCTTTGCGTGGTACGCTGACCGCCAATGGCACAAGACTCAGTTGAAAAACTGCGTGCTGGCTCAACAGATTAAGGAGGCGATGATGTATAAGGAGAAGTATGAAAGACTTACCAACGCCCCCTCTTTCCCAAACGGAACTCGCCTACCCGAAGACTATCCCAAAGAGAGGGATGAATACACTTCCGAGGACGAGAAGCCTTCTGCAAGCTCGAATAACTACTCCCCTCCCATTCCCGAGACCTCCACGAAGCGCCCGAGCACCTACGAAGCGCAAGAAAGCTCGCCTTCCCGTAGAATTTCTCAGAGAGGGGCTGGGGATGGGTCTCTTGATTCCCTTTCTCCCGAGGAACTCTTCCATTACATTGAGCATGAGGTCAGTCGCAGGCTGTTGTTCCTCAATCCGTCTTTCGACCGCCAAGCCATCATCGACGAATTCCACATCTCGAAGGAGCGTGTCGGCGCAGCTTTCTCTCAGGGCAGCAAATACGACTCCATGACGCAGTTCGTCAACGACCTGCGCCTGGAATACGCCAGCAAGTTGCTCGTCACCACCGACCTGTCCATCAGCGACATCATGACCAAGGCCGGCTTCTCCAATGCCTCCGTCTTCAGCCGCTACTTCAGCCGGAAGTATCAGATTACGCCCACACAATACCGTCGCGCCAACAGCGAATAAGGCTGCGATTAAGCGAGAGCAGATCCAAGCTTGCCTGGAATCTGCCGAGCGTGAGCAGGCTCGACCACAGGTCAAATATAGAAAATGATGCCTCAAAGCCTCTGTGCTTTGGGGCTTTTTATTGACTTTTTCCCACTGTCACTTGACCATTTGTCTGAAACGACTTGACCATTTGTCTTTTCTATTGTAAAAATGCAGGGAAAATCGTATTTTTGCTAACTGAATGTAAAGACTTTATTCAAAAGACAAAACAATATGCAAAAAACCGACGAGATTCTACTAACCATTGCTGTCATCGTGCTGCTGCTGACGGTTATTCTGACCGTACTGTTGTGGCAGATTCGTCGCAGCCGTGAGAAGATGCGCAACCGCGAGGCACTCACCGAGCAGCTTACCCGCGAGAATGCCGAGATGATCGAACGGCTGAAGCAGAAAGGCATCGCAATTCCTGAAACCATCAAAACTGGCGTAGAGATATGAACATCACAATGATTTTGACAATCCTGCTTACAGGCATAGGTGCGCTGCTGTGCATCGTCATTTCCCGACTATATGACACCAACCAGCGCGAGGAGAGGAAATTGGCAGACATTACTCGCCGTCTTACCCGCGCCATGGCTATTCACTCCACACTCATGTTCCTGTAGTATGAAGCCATACTCATCGATTCTTCACTTCATCTATCGCCATGAGCGATTGGCCACCGCCTACGAATGGCTCGGCGAACACTGGCTCATGGTGGTCATCTATGTACTTTTCGCATTGGTCGTGCTCTGCATGATCAATCTCGCCGTGTTAGTACTCACCACATAATTTGTGATAGAACGATGAATAGAACGCAAAAAAAGAATGACAACAACTATTTAAACAAACAATAAATTATGAATCAGAAAAAAACTTTGATCTGGGCAGCAATGATCGGCACGGCAGTCGTTGGACTGACAGCGTGCGGAATAGACATGCCCAAGGAGACGAAGACATCGTTTGAAACGATGACAGTAGAGAAACAAGACATCACGGTGCCCGTGAAGTTCAGTGCCAAACTGAAGGGACAGACGGACGTAACCATCATGCCACAAGTGAGCGGACAGTTGGTGAACATCGCCGTCAGCGAAGGCCAGCTGGTGAAGAAGGGGCAGACACTCTTCATCATCGACCAGCGCAATGCCCAGCTGGAGTTAGAGGCCGCACAGGCCAACCTGCAGGCCGCACTGGCTCAGGAAAACAGCGCGAAGCTGGAATACGAATCGAACAAGAACCTGTTTGAGAAGAAAATCGTGAGCCGCTATATGCTCGACAATTCAGAGAACTCATACAAGCAGGCCAAGGCCTCGGTGGCTCAGGCACGTGCTCAGGTGAACCGTGCGAAGGTGAACCTCGGTTTCTGTACCATCACAGCACCTGTGTCAGGTCTCATTGGTGAGATTCCGGTTCGCACAGGCGATCAGGTTTCACCAGGTAAGCAGCTGACGATTGTCAGCGGCAACACAAACATGGATGCAGAGTTCTCGGTGACCGAGGCGCTTATCGAGGCATCGGTCTCGTCTGGTGCCACTCAGGCGGATAAGGCCAAATACATGGCCGAACTGCCCGAAGTAACCTTCGTGATGAAAAACGGTACGGAATATCCGCACAAGGGGCGCATCACCAGTCTGACCGGCGTGGTCGATGCCGCCACCGGTTCATTGGGCGCAAAGGCTTCCTTCCCCAACCCCGACGGCCATCTCTTCTCAGGCGTTCAGGGTACAGTGGTGTTGCCGATGAGCGAGAAAGACGTGATGGTGATACCCCAGGTGGCTGTGGTGAAGCTTCAGGACAAACAGCAGGTATATAAGGTGAAGGCTGACAGTACGGCAACAGCCGTCGAAGTGACAACGGTGGACTTCGGCAACGGTAAAGACTTCGCCGTGACCAGCGGTCTCAATGTAGGTGACAAGATTGTGACCGTCGGAGCCAATAATGTGCAAGAAGGGCAGAAGGTACTCTTTCCTGAGGAAGGGAAAAGTGAATAGTGAATAGGGTAAAGTGAATAATTTGCTACCGCACAGATATGAAGAATAATATATTCATCAACAGATACGTGATGGCGTGCGCCATCAGTATCGTCATTGCTATGGTGGGCTTCATCTGCATGAAGTCGCTGTCCATTGAGCAGTATCCCAGCATTGCGCCGCCACAGGTAATGGTGACTACCGCCTACACGGGTGCCGACGCTAACACGATTATGAAGTCGGTCATCCAGCCGTTGGAGGAAAATATCAACGGTGTGCCCGGCATGACTTATATCACCTCGAAGGCATCGTCGTCGGGCGACGTGAGCATCTCTGTGTTTTTCGAACAGGGAACCGACCCCGACATGGCGGCGGTAAACGTGCAGAACCGCGTGTCAAGGGCACTGGCCCTGCTGCCCGCTGAAGTGACGAAGGTAGGCGTCCAGGTGATGAAACTCCAGAGTAACATCCTGCGCATCCTTGCGGTGAGAAGTACAGACGGCAAGTATAATGATGACTTCATCTCAAACTACGTTGATATCAACATCAAGCCACGCCTGCAGCGTATCACCGGTGTGGGCGACGTACAATGCCTGGGTAACACCTACGCCTTGCGTATTTGGATGAAACCTGACGTGATGGCCCAGTATGGCTTGGAGCCGAACGACGTCTTCGCTGCCATCAGCAGCCAAAGCTTTGTGGCGGCTACGGGTTCTTTAGGCGAACAGTCGGAGAACAAATACCAGTATTCGATGGAGTACAAGGGTACACTGAAGACCGTCGAGGAGTTCAACGACATCGTCCTGAAGACAAGCGAAGGAGGTCACCTGCTGCACTTAGGCGATGTGGCCGAGGTGGAGATAGGTGCCCAGAGCTACAGCTTCCTGTCGAACATCAACGGCCAACCCGGTACGCTGCTCATGGTATTCCAGGCACCGGACGCCAATGCGACGGAGGTGAACGCCCGCATCACGAAGATGTGTGAGGACATGAAAGCTACGATGCCCGCCGGACTGGAGTTTGTCACCATGCAGACTTCCGACGACTTCCTCTTCGCGGCCATCCATAACGTGGTAGAGACGCTTATCATTGCCATCATCCTCGTGATTCTCGTGGTATTCTTCTTCCTGCAAAACATCAAGGCAACGATTATTCCTTCTATCTCCATCATCGTGTCGCTGTTGGGTACGTTTGGCATCGTTGCGCTGGCAGGATTCTCGCTCAACATCCTGACACTCTTTGCTTTGGTGCTGGCCATCGGTACGGTGGTGGACGACGCCATCGTGGTGGTCGAGGCGGTCATGGCGAAGATGGAAGGCGGCATCAGCGATGCCCGCGAAGCCACTCGTCAGGCCATGAGCGAGGTGTCGGTAGCCGTCATCTCTTGTACCTTGGTGTTTATGGCCGTGTTTATCCCTGTGACCTTCATGAGTGGTACGTCGGGCACGTTCTTTACCCAGTTTGGCGTCACCATCGCCTCATCGGTCGGTCTGTCGTGCGTGTCGGCCCTGACGCTCTGTCCCGCCCTCTGCGCCATCATGCTGAAGATGTCGGAGAAGGAAGATAAAAAGAAGTCACTGACCTATTACACGAAGAAGGCTTACACTGTCAGCTACAATGCCATCTTTAATAAATACAGCAAGAGCGTGCAGAAGTTCATCAAGCGCCCCGTGCTGGCATGGGGCCTGCTGGCCATTGCCGGCGCACTGCTTTTCTTCTTCATGAGAAACCTGCCATCGGGTCTCGTACCACAGGAGGACCAGGGCGTCTTCCTCGCTGAGATTCGTGCGCCGGAGGGCTTTACGCTGAAGCAGACGCAGGAGCTGACCAAACAGGTGGAGGCGAAGGTGAAGGAGATTCCCGAATTGGAGAGCTTCGCCACGGCTTGCGGCTACGGTCTGATTTCGGGCAATGGTTCCAACTACGCCACGCTCGTCGTCCGTCTGAAGAACTGGGACGACCGTCCGGGCATGAACCACCTCATCGACCTCGTCATTGGCCGTATCTACTTTGCCTGCAAGGATATCAAGAACGTGCAGGTGCTGCCCTTCCAGCTGCCACAGGTACCCGGCTACGGTTCAAGCAACAGCGTGAGCCTCGTGATACAGGACCCCTCCGACGGCAACTTGTCGGAGTTTGCCAAGCACACTCAGAATTTCCTGACCAAGTTGGAAGAGCGGCCTGAAATCAGCATGGCCATGTCGTCTTACTCGGAGCGTTTCCCGAAGTTCCAGGTTGAAGTCGATGCCACCCAATGCGACCGTGCCGGTGTGTCGCCTAAGACGGTGCTCAGCACGCTTGGCTCCTACTGCGGCGGTGCGTATATCGGCAACTTCAACCAGTTTGGTAAGGTATATCGCATCATGTCTGCGGCTTCGCCCGAGTATCGTCTCGACCCGTCGTCGCTGAACAACATCTTCGTCAAGGTAAGTGGTGGTAAGATGGCTCCCATTTCTGAGTTCGTCTCGCTGAAGGAGATTGTCGGTCCGGCGAACATCGAGCACTTCAACCTGTTCCAGAGCATCACCTGTAACATCATGGCCAACGGCTGCAGCGAGGGTGAGGTTCACGAGATTATCAAAGAAATGTTTGAGAAGGAAATGCCCAAGGGCTACACCTACGAGTACAGCAACATGTCGCGCGAGGTGGAGGAAGCAGCCGGCTCAAACACCACGGCTCTTATATATATAATATGTGTCATTCTCATCTACCTCATTCTGGCTTCGCTCTACAACTCGTGGTTCACACCGTGGGCCGTGCTGTTCAGTGTTCCCTTCGGACTGATGGGTGCCTTTATCTGTGCCTACCTCGGTTCGCTGCTTAACCTGCCCGGCATGGACAACAACATCTACCTGCAGACAGGTGTCATCATGCTGATAGGCCTGCTCTCGAAGACGGCCATCCTGATTACCGAGTTTGCCTCAGAGCGCCGTGCCCAGGGCATGAGCATCCGCGATGCAGCCTTCGCCGCTTGTCAGGAGCGTCTGCGCCCGATTCTGATGACCGTGGCCACGATGATTATCGGTATGATACCGCTCGTCATCGAGGGTGGTGCCGGTGCCAACGGTAACCGCGCCCTCGCCCTTGGTGTCATCGGTGGTATGTCCGTCGGCACCATCGCCCTGTTGTTCGTCGTCCCCGCCTTCTTCATCGTGTTCCAAAAGCTCCACGAAAGATTCCAAGGGAAAGAAGTGAAAAGTGTAGAAGTGAAAAGTGAATAATTTCTTGCTTAGGCAAGCGTACTAAAGAAACGATTAGCTACCGCATTATGAAAATCAAAGATATTATTGCTATTGCAGCCGTGGGCATGATGCTCACGGGCTGCGGATTATATAAAAAGTATGAAGCCCCCCTTTCATCCCCTGGGGGGGATACTAATGCCCTGTTTGGTATAAAAGCCCCCTTGGGGGCAGTAGGGGGGGCATCTCTCGCTGAAATGTCCTGGCGCGAGTTCTTTACCGACCCGCTGCTCCAGCAACTCATTGAGCAGGTGCTGGCCAATAATACCGACTTGAATTCTGCCCGTATTGCCGTAGAAAAGAGTCAGGCCTCACTGAAGGCTGCCAAGATGGCCTATCTGCCGTCGCTCTATTTCTCGCCGCAGGGTACGTTGGCAAAGTTTGACGACAACCCGTGGTCGAAGACCTACAACCTGCCACTGCAACTGTCGATGGATGTCGATGTGTTCGGCTCTATCACCAACAAGAAGCGTGCCTCGAAGGCTGTGCTCCTGCAGGCACAAATGGGCGAGGAGAACGTACGTACTAACCTCATCAGCGCCGTGGCTCAGCAATATTACATGTTGCAGCTGCTCGACCGCCAACTCGAAATCCTGACCCTGACCGACAGCCTGTGGAACGCCTCATTAGAGACGCAGAAGTCGCTCTACGAGAACGGCAAGGCATACTCGACCGCCGTCAACCAGATGGAGTCATCGTATCTGAATGTCAAGACGCAGATTGTTGATGTACGCCGCAATATCCAGGCCACAGAGAATGCCCTCAGCCGACTGATGGCCAATACGCCGCAGCACATTGCACGTAAGAATTGGGGCAGTGCCGCCTTGCATCATCCTGATACACAAGGCAATACTGGCCAGCGCATGTTCGACACACAGTTCTTGAAGATTGGCGTACCCGCCACCATGCTTGAACTGCGCCCTGACATCCGTATGGCCAACCATGCTATGGAGGAGGCTTTCTATAACACAAAGACGGCTCGTGCCGCCTTCTTCCCCAGCATCACATTGTCGGGAACGGCTGGCTGGACCAACTCCGCAGGTGGCGCCGTCATCGATCCCGGCAAACTGTTGCTCAGTTTCGTAGGCCAGTTGACGCAGCCCATCTTTGCCCGAGGCAAGTTGAAGGCTAACCTGAAGATCAACCAGCTGACGCAGGAAGACCTGCAGAAGAAGTACGTGCAGACCGTCATCGATGCCGGCAATCAGGTGAATGAGGCCATGGCCGACTGTCAGGCCGCTCGTGAAAAGTACGCCTACTACCATCGTCAGGTGGAGGTGCTCTACGATGCCTACTCCGGCACCCACGAGTTGATGGACAACGGCAAAGCCAGCTACATCGAGGTGCTTACCGCACAGGAGAACCTGCTCAGTGCCCAGCTCAACGAGGCCTCTAACATGTACAAAGGCGCCCAGGCTGTCATCGCCCTCTATATAGCCCTCGGCGGTGGTACGAAATAAAAAAACAACTAACTAATCACAAAAACAAATGAAAAGAATGTTGTTTTCAACCATGCTGCTCCTGCTTGTTGGGGTAAACATGCAGGCTCAGTCTGTTGCCACAGAGCAGATGGACGAGCGATTCAACGACAACAAACTGCCCTACGGCTGGTTTACCGAGGGCTGGAAAGTAGATAGTACAGGTGTGATCAGGACTGGGTCATCTTCTGGTTTCAGTTTTGATTTAGGGAGTCTGTTTGGCGACAATTCCAAGAAAGAAGAAAAAACTGAAAGCACTGGAAATGAAGACACCGAAAGCACTGAAAATGAAGGAGATGAAGCCTCTGGAGGAGACAGTGGATCAAACTTCGACATCAGTTCGCTCCTAAGTTCTATCATGGGCGGCGACAGCAAGCCCAACTACTTGCTCACACCGCCTTTGGTGGTCAACGACGGCGAGACGCTGGTGTTCTCAGCAAAGAAAGAAAAGAAAGACGATTCCAGTTCGAGTTTCAGTTTCGGCTCCAGCGACTCCACCTTTGTTGTGGAACGCTCGGTGTACAGCCGTAATCAATGGGTTCGCGTAGCCGACTTCACCACCGAGCTCGATACCATCTACAAGACGTTCACCATTCCCGACACACCCGCCGGCGAATACCGTTTCCGCTTCAGGGCTGGCGGCACCGTGCTGATTGACAGCGTGGCCGGCTTCCACTTCGACAGCGAGGCCCCTGACCTCTACATCATTGAGAACGACGCTCGTGCTTACCACATGGACTTTAGTCTCTGCACTGAGGACAGCACCCGCACGCTCAAAGTCATCAATACGGCAACGGGCACGCTGAAGGTGGATATCACCTCTGACGATGCAACCCTGTTCTCGGTGAGCCCGGCACAATTGGAGGTGGCTGCCGCCGATACGCTCGATGTCAATATCACCTTTAATTTCGCAGCCGGACAGCCCGGCAAGAACGAGGCGCAGATTGGCTTCCAGCCTGCCGACGAACGTGTTTGGGGCAAGTCCTTGAATGCTACGGCAGTTGTCACCCAGCCCGGCGTGTGGATGGAGGACTTCAACGCCAACGTCCAGCCCAAGGGATTCTTCACCGAGGGATGGGAGTTCCGCGACAGCGTGGCTACCACCAGCGAAAGCGATGGAATGGCTGCTATGTTTGGTGGTGGCGCATCATCCTTCCTGATGACGCCGCCCCTCAAGGTTGAAAGCATCAACGAAGTGCTGCTCTTCTCTGCCAAGAGCGGCAGCGGCGATGATGGCATGGCTGGCATGGGCGCCATGTTCGGCGGTGGCAGCTCGTCTGTCATCGTCGAGAAGTCGGTCTATGGCAGCAACAAGTGGGAGAAGGTGAAGGAGTTCACTGAGCCATTAGACTCTGTTTACAGAGTACTATGGGTGGGTTACATCGAACCAGGTGAGTACCGCTTCCGCATTCTGGCCTCCGACAGCATCGTCGTTGACAGCATCGCCGGATTCCACCTTGACGAGAACGCCCCCGACTTCTATGTGCTCCACAACAATGCCGCTGCCCGTGCTATCAACTATGGTATGCCGCAGGCCAACAGCACCCAGACGTTTGCCGTAGTCAATACGGGTACTGGTTCGCTGCAGGGGGCCGTTGCCTTGGCCAATGAGAAAGACTTTGCAATCAGCGCCAAGAACTTTGCCGTCGAGTCCAGCGACACCGCCTTTATCGATGTCACTTACCTCTTTGACGAGCAGTCGTTGGGCATCCACCAGGGAACCGTCACCTTCGCACCGTCGACCTCAGTCCTCGCACCCCTCACTTACCCACTCACGTCCTATAGCACCTACGCTGATGCCTGGAAGGAAGACTTCGAGCCGGAGTTCCTGCTTGAAGACGAGACGAAGCCTATAGACCTGCCCGCCGGATGGGAGACCACAGGCTGGGAGGTCAAGCTGCCCAGTAGCGGTGGCGGTCTGATGGATATGCTGGGCGGCTTAATGGGTGGCAGCAATGATGCTCCCAAGACCTGGATGGCCACCACATCTTCCGATGCCTACGAGCTTATCACCCCCCGTCTGCAGGCCAAGAAGGGCGACGTGTTGCGCTTTGAGGCTGAGCTGGGAGGCGGCGGCATGATGGCCATGATGGGCATGTTCATGGGCGGCGGTGCCAGCGGCCAGCTGAACGTGTACTACAGCCTCGACGAGAGCGACACATGGACCTACTACGACACGTTCGTGCAGAACGGCTATGTCTACTTTGTCGCTCCTTACACAGGCATCTACCAGTTGCGCTTCACCTCTCCGGGGGCCTCGCTCGACAACTTCTACGGTTTCCGCAAGCCCATCGACGCAGTAGCTCTCTCTGATAAAAACGACGACATCAATACCGCAGTATTCGAGAAGTACGAAGGCCAGACCGTCAACGTCACCTACGACCGTATGCTCTCTGCCACCCAGCAGAGCAACGGCACCTGGATACCTCGCGCCTACATCGTCAGCCTGCCCTACGACTATGACTTCACCGACTACTACGAGGCCGACCAAGCACGCATCTTCAGTCTGCGCTTCAAGGAGGAATACTATAGACAGTTCGTCTTCCTGCCCGAAGAAAGTACGCTCATGCAAGCCGGCAGGTCATACCTCATCGTTGTCTTGAAGGGTCAGATGAACCTGAGCGGTAAAGGCGTCAAGCTCAACACCACAATCGTTGACGACGACCTGAATGTAGTCAACAGCTTCGAGGACTGGTACTTCGAGGACAAGTTTACACCTGTAGGAAAGTGGCTGGCCAACTTCCACAGCATTACCGATGTGGAGGCCGACAGCAGGAACATTTATGGACTCCGCGAGGATGGCACCTGGGCACGCTTCCGCTCTGAGGACGGTGCCGGGCAGAATAGCATCTTGCCCTTCCGAGGCTATTTCGAGGCCAGCGCAGCAGCAGTTGATGATACTGAAATTGGGGAAAACACAGATGTGCAACCCTCTGGGGCACGCATGAACGCTCCTGCCGCTCCTGGCACCTACAAGACGATGTTCCAAAACACCGACCAGCAGGGCACCAGCACAGATGAGAACGTCAGCTTCGAAAACTTGGGCTACGAACCCGTCATCCCCTTCACCGAGGGCACTACCACTGGCATCCAGCCCACCCTCATCACGATCGAGGCCGACGGCACCTGCCGATACTTCGACCTGCAAGGACGTATGCTCAACGGTAAACCTGACAAGGGACTGTATATTGAGAATGGGAAAAAGGTCATCTACCGTTAATAAACTCGTTCGTTTTTCCTGCTTAGAAGGTTCGATTGTGCCCGTAGGGGCACAGTCGATCCTTATTACATCGACAGCATCCTGACCGTGAACTACCGCAAGGGCGATGTGGACGCTCGACTCGAACTACATTGGCTACTATCCGGAGAAAACACAGTTCTCCGCAGGTCTCGCCCAAGACGGCGGGCTCGCGATGGCACCGATCATCATGAGCAGTATAAAGGGCAGGACAATTTCAACTTCGTCTTCACCTCTACCCTCCTCTTTGAAATGCGATTGTAAAATATGTAGTATATAGATTATGTCAGAACTTGAACCCTTAATAGCCGACCTTGCGCTTATCCTGATCTGCGCCGGCGTCATGACGCTGCTTTTCAAGCGACTGAAGCAGCCTGTAGTACTTGGATATATTGTGGCGGGCTTCCTCGCATCGCCAAATATGACGTATATGCCCAGTGTCACCGACCAGCACGGCATCCACCTATGGAGTGAGATCGGCGTCATCTTCCTGCTCTTCTCGCTGGGTCTGGAGTTCTCATTCCGCAAAATCCTGCGCATGGGAGCCGCACCGATTATTGCCGCCTGCGCCATCATCCTTGGCATGATGTACGTCGGCTCGCTCACGGGCCAGCTTTTCGGGTGGAGCGACATGGACTGCATCTACTTAGGCGGTATGCTGGCCATGTCGTCGACTACCATCATCTTTAAGGCCTTCGACGACATGGGACTGCGGCAGAAGCGCTTTGCCGGTCTCGTACTCAGTGTGCTCATCATTGAGGACATCCTGGCCATCGTACTGATGGTGATGCTCTCCACGCTGGCCGTCAGCAAGGAGTTCGAGGGCACGCAGATGCTGATGTCCATCCTGAAACTCGCGTTCTTCCTCGTCCTCTGGTTTGTCGTGGGCATCTATCTCATTCCGCTGTTCCTGCGTAAGGTGAAGTCACTGATGAGCAACGAGACCCTGCTCATCACGGCACTCGCCCTCTGTTTCGGAATGGTGGTATTTGCCTCGGCAGTAGGTTTCTCGGCCGCTTTCGGTGCCTTTGTCATGGGCAGTATATTGGCCGAGACTGTCGAGAGAGAGCAGATTGAGCACTTGGTCAGTCCTGTGAAGGATCTCTTCGGTGCTATCTTCTTCGTGTCTGTAGGCATGATGGTCGATATGGCACTCATCATCGAATATATTGTGCCCATCCTCTGTATCATCGCAGCCATCATGCTGGGCCAGACCATTCTGAGCACGGGCGGTTTCCTCCTGGCTGGACAGCCGCTGAAGACCGCTATGCAGTGCTCGTTCTCGCTGACGCAGATTGGCGAGTTTGCATTTATCCTCGCCACGCTCGGAACGTCGCTCGGTGTCACCAGTGATTTCCTCTATCCCATCGTCGTGGCCGTATCCGTCTTCACGACGTTTACCACCCCCTATATGATTCGTCTGGCCGAGCCTGCCTACGCAGTAGTGGAGCGTGTGCTACCGGCCAAGTGGATATCCAAGCTGGAGCGCAACGCCTCCGATGAATCGGAAGTGCAAGAGAACAATGAGTTGCGCCAACTCTGGCGTGAAGAGTTCAAGAGTTATGTCTTCATTGTACTGATCAACAGTGTGCTCTGCCTGGCCATTATCGCCATGATGTACTATTATGGTGCACCAGTGATTTACGGTATGCTGTCCGCCCCCTGGTCGGGTATCGTCACCGCCTTCTTCACACTGTCAGCCTGTGGACCCTTCCTTTGGTCTCTGATGCGTCAAGGCGGCAATAGTGACAACGTCAATAGACTCTGGCAAGAAGGAAATCGTAACGAACGTGTAAAGATTACGGCATTTGGCATCCTGCGTCTGGTCATCGCTGCCGCCATCATTGCCTATATTATCGGCAATACGTTGCCCATGATTGGCATGTACGGTATTTTCGCCGTGATAGCTGTGGCATGCTTTATCTTTATGTCGCCCACTTTGGAGAAGCATAGCGACTCGATGACCAGGACTTTTACCGAAAATTTGAACAAAAGTGGGCAAAACCAATAACGAAAGAATGAAATACGAATATTAAGAGGTGATTAAAAAATGCTGAATATGAAAATCAAGTACATAAAACCTACAATGGAGATAGTCCAGATAAAGGGAGAACAGCGTTTTTTAGCAGGAAGTGTGGAAGGATTTCAAGCCACCATGTCGGGCTATGACACTGCTGATGATGAGAACGAAGGTTTCTCACAATGACCCTAAACTCTTTATGGACAATTGGAAACGAATGACTTTGTTTTTGAACTGATTAGTTTGCGAATTGAGTAAATGAAAAATATCTATTTCAAACCAGTAGGCATCATCGGGATGATGTGTCTATTATCATTGAGTTTAGTCCTCTCTTCATGTTCTTCTTCTGATGATGAGCCGGAGAACACTGGGCAAAACACAGACATCCGCAAGCTGCGGCAGTTGACCATTGCAGAGGTGCCCATCACAAGGGCTACGCTCACAGAGCAAAGTAGTGTCATTAGCGCTGAATGGAAAGAGAACGATGAGGCGACGTACTTTAACCTGAGTTCTTTCTCTAATAGCATTATTGACAGGGGGAACCTTAAAGCCAGTTCGTCATCACCAACATCATCATTCACTGGAGGCGTGGTATGTACACAGGGTGATCAAATAGCCCTGATTTATCCATTTGTGTCAATAGATGAAACCAGTTCATCGACAAGGGGTACATTCACCATAGACCTAAGTGGACAGACTGGAACGCTCGCAGATATTGCAACGAAATACCACTATGTCTATGGCGTAGGAGAGGTTAATTCTGTCACAGAAACAACAGCCAATGCCTTCATCTCCTCAATGCAACCGCTGCTCGCAGTTGCCAAGTTCACGTTTAAGGATGGCAGTAATGCTATTCCAGTTAAGAAACTAAGCATTGGGTATGCTGACGCGACCTACGAATATGAAGAAATGGGTTACCCTCTCACTGGAACAGTGAATCCTTTCAAAAAGGATAATAATATAACAACAATTGTTCCTGTAGAGGATATATGCGTAACAGTCGCTACTCCTTCAGACGCCCCGCTCACTATTGATTTTGGCAATGAAACATCAGGTGCAGTCTATGCTGCTCTCTTCCCTGTAAGCAATCAGCTTTTCCATTTCACCGTTACAAACAATGCCGGCACCTACACCGGCACGGCCACAGCCACTCTGAAAGCTGGAAAATACTACCCTGTCAACCTGAAACTAAGCAAGCAATAACTAAAATCCAAATAGAGATATGATGAAAGCAAGACAATTCTCCCGACTGCTCGTGATGGCCCTCATGCTCGTTGGCGCATCAACCAGCATCCACGCCCAAGAGTACATTACCGAAGTGATGACAATCGGAGCAAGTAATAGTGACGATGCAAATAAATTGAGAAACGAATACGCCAACAAGGGGTGGAAAGTCCTTAACAACGACCTCAACCGTAATGCCGGTGGCTGGTACGTCTATATCATCTGGAAGACCAGCAGCACGGCCAACCCTGAGAAGGGCTATATCACCGACATCTGCGTCTGTGACAAGTGGGTCAGCTCGTTCATCTTCGAGGGACGCACCTACTACAGGGCCTCAAACAACAACGGATTCAACGGCGACCTCAACAAAGGGGCCGGCGGGGCAGACATCGTCCTCTATTACACGCGCGACCGAGGAAAACTCAATACTTACGGTGCCGACAAGCGTGTGATGACCGGTCTGTCGGTTTCTAACAATACAGGGGATGGCAATTCATGGCATGCTGCCATTTCTTGGCGAAATTCCTCGTATAGTGGCATCGCCGACGTGAACAAAGGAGCCGGTGGCGATGACATCTTCATCCAGCAGCACTTCACCACACAGACGCTGAAGTGGAGGGAAGAACCCACCTTCGCCTCTAACCTCACCTTCAACGGAAAGGCACAGAATCTCGTCGCAAACAA